>FLNV01000225.1_pt1 | contig 27550 bp, 18 predicted proteins | sample 1140351 | NCBI WGS metagenome assembly FLNV01 (sample SAMEA3878207, study PRJEB12797) | bioreactor metagenome | biome: Moose rumen | place: Sweden | collected 2011-10
CCCCACAACCTCAAGTGTGGCAGAACCTCTCACTCAGCCCCACCCACGCTCCCGGTGTCGGGTGCCCATTGCGATTGAGTCTGCTCCAACCCCACAGCGCATCAGGCTGGCATCAACATCACTCTGCCCCGAAAACATCCCCGGTGTTGAGTGGATATCACCCGTATGCATCATTAAACTTTAAACATTAAACTTTAAACTAATCCAAACACCATGAAAGGACTAAAAACCGGTGGACGCCAAAAAGGCACACCTAACAAAATCACAGCAGAAGTACGTGACTTCCTAGCCTCTCTTGTTTCCGACAACGCCGACCTCATACAGCAGGACTTCAGAAACATGACTACAGAACAACGAATGAACTTCCTGCCAAAAATTCTACCATACATCGTACCCAAGCAGAAACCCGTCAGCGATGAAGAGGAGAGGCAACAAGCCTCCCTCGACCTGAGAAGCATCGGAAACGCTGCACAAGCCATCATGCTCTGGGAAAAACAACAAGAACAGGAAGAACGGGAAAGAGCAAAAGCGGCCGCAGAAGAAGCTGCTGAAGAAGAAAGAGAAAGGGAAATTGCTGTAACACAAGAAATAGCAAAAGCAACAACAGAAAATGTTTCCCCTAGAACCGAAAGAAAACAAGAAACAGACCAGACCGAAGAACAAGCTGCACGAACTGCACGAACTGCCCCAGTTGCGACCTCAACATCCCAGGAACACGCAGAGCCTGCATTTCCGTCTAAGCAGAACCAACATCAACCGAACCATGAAAAGCAGTACACCGTCACCGATGAAGAATACCACGAATTCATGACGCTTCTCTGCAAGGACCTCGAACCCTACCTTCAATACAACAGCCTCGACGAAGTCGACTTCGAAGCCATCCAAAGACAAAAAACTGCCGCCGAGCAAGCCAATCGCGCCAACCAATCTCACCCGTCCGACCCGTCTGATTAATCCTAATTCTCATAACATCATAAGTCTCATCTGCTCGACTCATCCTCTTCTCGATTTATCGAAATATCGCCTGCTCACCGCCTCATCTAAAAACCTCTACTTTAGACCGTCCGGCATGCAACAATCGAAGTCTCGATTCCTCGACTTCTCGAAATATCGTCTTTTCGAAGTTTCGCCATTTCGCCGCCTCATCTAAAAACCTCTACTTTAGACACGCCCGGCATGAGGGAACAGTTTGCAGCCAACAACCTGCAAAAAAGACTGAAGTACCAAATGACAAACATCAACATGACCGACTTGCAGGACGAAATTGAGGAGGCCATCCGTCTGAAGAGAGACAACAAGCCAGTCGTCCTCAGAAACGAAATTGTCGACGCCACCTGTAATATCGTGGTCGACAAACTAAAATCAACAATCAACGACGCAGGATTCGAAAAGGTAGTCCAATGGTACCTGAAGCGTTTAGGAGCAGACACGGCCCTTATCCCGTCGAAAAACGCACTTTCGAAAGCGGATGGTGACGTGGACGTTATTGGCGTATTCGAAGATTTAGGCATAACGGTCTTCGTCCAGGCTAAGCAGTACGACAAGTTCGTAGACAAGGCCGCGATTGAGCAACTTGTCAATGCATACGAGTCGGTCTACAAGGGCACGTATCCAGGAACAGCAGTTTTGTGGGTTGTCACCACTTGCGACCAATTCACGCAAGACGCCATCGACTATGCCAACGAAAATTACGTGAAGTGCATAAGCGGAGAAGAATTCGCCAAAAGGCTGCTGGACGCAGGACTCAAAAACCTGGCATTATAGGATACCAAGCACAACGCCCCCGATACGTACAACATGAAGCTCATTACGATTCAACAACCGTATTCGCTCTACTCTTGATGCGTTTCCTCCTCAGTGTACCACTTGGCATACATGATGTAGTGTGAGGCAATGCCCTGGTTGAGCTCCTTGGACTGCTCGGGGTCCACCTTCTTGATGAACTTGGCGGGCACACCTCCCCAAAGCTCGCCGTCGCCCACCTTCGTGCCCGACAGCACCAGTGCACCGGCAGCTACGATGGCACCCTCACCGATAACGGCGTGGTCAAGCACGGTGGCACCCATGCCTATGAGCGCACAGTTCTTGACCGTGCATCCATGAAGTGTGACGTTATGACCGATTGTTACGTCGTCACCGATTTCGATAGCGGCCTTCTGATACAGTGTATGCAGGCAGGAACCATCCTGGATGTTCACACGGTTACCGATCTTGATGTAATTCACGTCGCCACGGATAACCGCATTGAACCAGACGGTGCAGTTGTCGCCAAGCGTGACATCACCTACGATGGTTGCGTTCTCAGAGAAATAACAGTCTTTTCCCCACTTGGGAGTCAGACCGATAACAGATTTGATTAAAGCCATATATGTATAAAAAATTTGTGCAAAGTTACAAAAAATAGCAGAAAAACTCAAAAAAACGCATAATCTGATACTATGAATTAAGAAATTATGCTATCTTTGCAAGAAGAAAAGGAAATTTAAGTGAAAAACTGAAGAGTGAATAGTGTAGTTTCTTATTTCCTTTGAAGATAAATGACCTCCGGAAAAATCCGGAATCTCCGGGAATATTCAGGAACCTCCAGAATATCCGGGATCTCCGGGCACTCCGGAAAAAACCAGACAACAAAAACCAAAAAACATATTTTACCATGTACGACAAAGACCGCGGACTATACATCGCACATTGCGAGAACGGGCCGTTGAGCATCATCGGAAAGATGGCCAACCGGCACGGATTGGTGGCAGGAGCCACCGGAACAGGAAAGACCGTCACACTACAGGTGCTGGCGGAGAGTTTTTGCCAGATTGGCGTTCCATGCTTCATGGCCGACATGAAAGGGGATGTGTCAGGTATCAGCCAACCGGGAAAACTGAGCAGTTTCATCGAGAAACGCCTGCCGGAGTTCGGTATCGAGAACCCGGAATTTCAGCCGTGCCCCGTCCGTTTCTACGATGTCTTCGGAGAACAGGGACACCCCATGAGAGCCACGGTGTCGCAGATGGGACCACAGCTGCTGTCACGCTTACTGGGACTCAACGAGACTCAGGACGGAGTGCTCAACGTGGTGTTCCGTATCGCAGACGAACGTGGACTGAAGATTCTGGACATCAAGGACCTTCGCGCCACGCTGGACTTCGTGGCACAGCACGCAGGGGAATACGCCACCAAATACGGAAACATAGCAGCTGCCAGCGTTGGAGCCATCCAGCGTGCCATCCTGCAGCTGGAAAGCCAGGGGGCAGAGAAGTTCTTCGGCGAGCCTGCATTCGACATCGAGGACCTGATGCAGACCGAGGGAGGAAAGGGAGTGATGAGCGTGCTGGCTGCAGACAAGCTCATGCTGCAGCCGAAGCTCTACAGCACCTTCCTGCTCTGGCTGATGAGCGACATCTACTCGAAACTGCCGGAGGTTGGAGACCTCGACAAGCCAAAGCTCATATTCTTCTTCGACGAGGCACACATGCTCTTCGAGGACACGAGCAAGGCGATGGTGGACAAGATTGAGCAGGTGATCAGGCTCATACGAAGCAAGGGCGTGGGCATCTACTTCGTGACCCAGAGTCCGACGGACATCCCCGTGAATATCCTGGGTCAGCTTGGCAACCGCATCCAGCATGCCCTGAGAGCATATACGCCGAAAGACCAGAAGGCGGTGAAGACGGCTGCAGACACCTTCCGAGCCAACCCTGCATTCAAGACCGACGAGGCTATTATGAACCTGGGAACAGGAGAGGCACTCGTCTCCTTCCTCGACGAGAAAGGGGCTCCGTCGATGGTGGAGCAGGCAAAGATCCTGTTCCCGCTGAGCCAGATTGGCGCCATCACCGAAGGTCAGCGTCTCGACATCATCAAACAGAGCCGGATCTTCGGGAAATACGACACCGCCGTGGACAATATCAGCGCCTACGAAATCCTGATGGAAGAGGCTGAGAAAGCCAAGAAAGCCGCTGAAGAGGAAGCTGCCGCCAAGGAAGAAGAAAAAGCCAAGGCCGCGGCTGAGAAAGAGAAGGAGAAAGAAGAGAAAGAAAAGAAAAAGAAACCAGGATTCTTCAAGCGTGTATGGAAGTCCATCGTGACTGCCGTGACCAGCACGATTGCCGCCATCGTGGCAGCGTTCGTGACGGAGAAGGTCACCGGCAAGAAGAGCCGAAAGTCGTCTACCAGCAACACCGGAAGGATTATCAAGAACGCAACCAGTGCCGCAACCAGGACCATCACGAGGGATATTCTAGGAAACATGAAATAGATTTGAAGTCAGACCTGTCAGACCCGTCCGACCCGTCCGACCATAAAAAAACAGCAATTGGCAAACAATCAGATATACCGACAAATAGGAGGGCTACTACTGCTCCTCCTATCATTTTGCGAGGTGCACGCCTACGACTTTGCGGACCGCAGCCGGGGCGTGACGCTCTATTACAACATCCTCTCAGAGGCGGAAAGGACCGTGGAGCTGACACACGGAGACCTGGGCAACCTATATGAGGAGCGGAGCTATACCGTCCCAAGGTGTGTGCGTCATAAAGGGAAGAGATACAGGGTGACGGCCATTGGCAAGCGGGCGTTCGCTCGATGCAATAACCTGACAAACATCACCTTCCACAGCCACATCACAAGAATAGACAGTGCCGCGTTCATCGGATGCCTGTCACTCTGGAAACTGAAACTCCCTAAGGACTTAACCCATATCGGCGAACGGGCATTCTACGGGTGCGAGTCACTAGCCTACGTGGAGATTCCGCGAAAAGTGGGACATATCGGAACTGCTGCTTTCAGCCAATGCCCAGAAGTGGTGGACATCATCGTGGACGACCATAACGACCGCTACAGCGACGGAGGAGGCAACAGCTGCATCATCGACAAAAAGACACATGTGCTGGTTCAAGGATGCGGAAACACCATAGTGCCTGAGGACGTGACGACGATTGCAGGCCTTGCGTTTGCAGGATGCACGACGCTCACTACCGTCACTCTGCCCTATAAAACAGAACGCATCGGGAGCCAGGCCTTTGCAGGATGCACGAATATCCGCTCGTTGACCATGAAAGCATATGTCCCACCACAGGTGGAGGAAGACAGCTTCCCTTCCACCCTTTTCAAAAACGCGAAATTCATGGTCCCAGGTGAGACCGTCACCCTGTACGTGGACGCCCCTGTCTGGAAAAACTTCGAGAACTACTGAAAAATCACAAAAAAAACAGTTAAAAAATTTTGTAGTAAGAAGAAAATATCATACCTTTGCAAAACAAAAGAAAAAGGAGAAAATATGATAACCCCCAATTAACATTAATCAAAAAGGCGATCATAAGCAGAAATGCGAAAAACGGCCATGTAAATGGTCGTCAAGGGGGATTGGTGTGTGCTATAGCCACCACCATCCTCTCAAGTAAAATCGTTCTTTAACTTATTGATTGCCAAATGAAAAGAAGAAAGAAAAATTGTGTGTGCTCATGCACACCTGTTGGCGGTATCCTTTATATGGACGCCATCGTACTCAACAAGATGCTGAATGAGGCCGAGCGCCTGCTTGAGGCGGAGGAAAACTGCCGGATTGTGGGCAAAAACGCACTGGAACTGGGTATTCTGTGTGAACAGAAAGGATGGAACATGAGAGCCATCGGCATCTGGGAGAAATTCCTACGGCAAATCGCAGGACGTGACAGCGTCTGGGGTAATGAGGAAACGCCTCTGCCAGCTCCCGGCATCAGCATCAGCCACCTGACAGCAGAAGCCGAGGCACAGGCCTTAGGCAGACGAATCGACAGGCTTTGGAAAAGGATAAAACATCCGGAGCTGGCCAACGCAAAGAAACGAACCGACATCTACTACTGGGACATCTGGCTCAGCCGATATTACGACACCTGCAACATCAGTTTTATCGAGGAGGTGGAAGAACGGCTGGGGAGAGATATGTGAAATTTTAAAAAATTGACGATTATGGCAAAGAAATATTTTGGGTTCTCTTTTCAGAACCATTCCGACGCTGAGGACCAACGGGCAGCAGCCATGCTGTTCATCGCCTCTCACACACCGGCATCTGAAGCCAGGAAAATCCTGGAACGATACGACAAAAGCCTCCAGACCCTTGACGAGATCACAGAGAAACTGAAAAAGGAGGAAGGAGAGAATTTCATGAGAAGACCGGAGCCGTTTACGCCCGCAGACGAAGAAGACGACGATGAGTCAGAAGCTGACTCGCCTTTCGCATCACTATTATCCCCGCCCCTCCCAGGAATCAGCAGCGAGGAGACAGTAACCAACTACGTTGACCCCGGCTGGTTCAAAAGCAGGTGGAAAGAATGGGAGGAGGCCTTCGGGGAGGCACCATCTGAAAGCGACTATGAATACCTCCGCTGCAATGAGTGCTATGGATGCTCACTGCTCCCCGACCGACTCCGGGCACTCATCCCACGGGAATACCACAGCCCGCGAGAGATGGCCGAATACGTGAAACAGTTCGTGGTTGGACAGGACAACGCTATCGACCATCTCGCCGTGACGTTCTTCCAGCATTACCAGGATTTCGTGCTGAAAAACAAGAAAAGCGTGAAGACGCCGGTCGTGCTGCTCGGAAACACAGGAACGGGCAAGAGCGAGATCCTGCGACGATTCTGCGAGCTCTGCGACTGCCCGGTCGTCCGCATCAACTCCACAGACATCGTCCCGAACGCATGGAGAGGCACAAGCCTGAGACAATATCTCTCGTCCAACCTGAGCGAGAACCACTCATCAACGGACGCAAGGTATGCCGTCATCGTGTTTCATGAGTTCGACAAGCTGACTCACAAGAACGTCCGCCGGGTGGCTGACAACAGCAGCGACTTCGACTTGGACATGATGAGGGAGATCATGAGGCTCTTCGAAACCGGGCACCCTATCCATCTCTCGGGGGGAGACCCGTTCGACAACGACGAGAGCACACTGCCAACTGACAACCTGCTGATTGTCTTCGACGGGGCATTCTATGGGCTGTCCGACATCATCCGAAAGCGAATGAAACGGGACGAACGGCCAATTGGATTCGGCAGGAACGACGCAGGAGACAAGGACGTGGACTGGCTTCAGTTTGTGCAGTACGACGACCTGCTGGAATGGGGGTTCTATCCCGAGCTGCTCGGAAGAATCGGTGAGCTCGTGCCGTTGAAGCCGCTCACGGAGGACCTGTTCCTGAAAATCATGCGGGAGGCAAAAGACTCTGTGTTCGACGCACACCGGCAGTTCTGCTGGACGAACAACATGGTGCTGGACTTCACAGAGGGAGCACTACGCCTGATTGCACGACATGCACAGGCTAGCGGAATGGGATTCCGGAATGTGAAAACCCTGCTGGCTCGCGTCATGAATCCTGTTTACTACAAAATCGACACGACAGACAGCAGGGAAAAGCATGTGCATATCGACTACGCGTTCGTAGAACGGCAGCTGGGTGGGAAAACAATTGGATAGTTGAAAGATGAAGGTTTAAAGACCCTTACAGATGAAGCTTGATTAGGGGAAAGTTCATACCTTGATTAGGTGGAAGTTCATGCCTTGATTGTATGTTTCTCACGGTATTGGGCGGGGGAGATGCCGTAGAAACGGCGGAAAGCATGGGTGAAACTGCTGCATTCGGAGAATCCGCAGTGTGCGGCGATGACAGAGACCGGAATCTGACGGGCGTCTGTCAGCAATGCCACTGCCTTCTCCATCCTTCTGGATGTCAGATAAGCCAAAGGCGACAATCCAGTGACCGAACGGATACGGCGGCGGAAAGTCTGAACGCTCATGTTGAGTGTGAGAGCCAGGTTCTCCACGCCATACTGCCCCTCGTCCATCAAGAGATGGAGATGACGAATGAAAACTTCTGCATCAAAAGCAGGACGTCTGGATTGGTTGTGCTGTTTCTTGTCCGACATTGCTCAATCAGATTTGATTTTTCAGAACAAAGCTGAAAAAAATTATCTGACTGCAAAGTTACAATGAAAACACACTTCCATTGTTGACTATTTCTGCCAATAATCAAATCAACTGTTGTCAATATCTTCCAAAAAAGACAAAAACAGGCAAACACTGCCTGTTTTCCCAATTTTTCAGACTAATTTCATCATATTCCCTTTTCGCGGAACTGACTAGGCGATACACCATAGATGCGCTTGAACGTATGTCCGAAGCTGCTGGTTTCGCTGAAACCGCATGAGGCTGCTATTTCAGAGATAGTGAGTTCCGGCTGAGACTCCAGCAGTTTGACGGCATTCTCCATCTGGATGGCAGAGATAAAGGTCTTGGGGGAGACACCTGCAGCCTCCTGAAGACGCCGACGGAAAGTCTGTACGCTCATGTTCATCTTTACCGCTATCTGTTCCACACCGAAAGCACCCGTTTTCATACCGTCATTGACGAGGGTGACGACTTTCTCGAGGAATTCGTTCTTCTCACCATCAGGACGGAGATTCTCCGAATCAGGACCTTTTCGAAGAGCCCTCTGCTCATCCGAGACCTGCGACGGCTCCTGCTCCACGGCCTTCTGAGACGCCTGCTCTCTGAGTTTACGGATTTCCTCAACCAACGCCTCTATCCGCTTCTGCTGACGTTTACGCATCAACCCCAGGAGCAACCAAGCTGACCAGAGCAGGACACAGACCACAACCACCCAAAGCACCATGCTGCGACGGTGAGAGGCTCTGATCTGCTCGTTTTCGCTCTTGAGCTCATCATTGGCAAATTCCGCATTGAAACGGGCCAGGTTCTCTGCCGTCGAATGAGAGTACAACGAGTCCTTCAGAAAGTCAAACCGGTCCAGCTCGATTTTGGCACTGTCGGGGTTGAGCGTCCAGTAGCTCTCATAGAGCCCACGGTGGGCGTGGATTTCATTGTAGAGGTCACCCATCTGCTCGAACAAAGCAGCAGCCTCACGGTAGCAAGGAATCGCATCACGCTCCTTCTTCTGGCAGAGGAGCGACATACCAAGCTTGTTGAGCGCTATGGCCAGCGTGTGAATGTCGCCTGTAGTGCGGGAGGAATCCACAACCTTCCTCATCTCGCTCTCAGCCTCCTGATAACGGTGAAGTCCAAGCAGGACAGTGGCTTTCTGTGTAAGACGCATGTTCTCACGGATAGTGTTCTGGGGCAGCTCACGCTCGAGGCGGCAGGCCTCCTCAACGAGCGGCAAAGCCAGAGAGTCCTTGCCCTGAGCGTGGTAGATGTCCGACGCCATGCCCTTGATGACCGCCATACGGGCGGGGTTCCCAGCCTTCTCAGCATGGCTGACGGCCTTCAGGATATACTCCTCAGCCTCATTCAGCTGATAGGCTGCCATATAGATTCCCGCAAGGGAGTTCATACTTGCTGAGATGCGGTCGTCATCACCACTTCGAAGGTCAATATCCAGACACTGCTTCATATACTCGGCTGCATGCGTGAAGTCACCCTTGCGGACGTAGGTGAGGCCGAGGATGTTGAGGTTGCCAGCCTTGTCGTCGTTGGGATAATGACAAAGTGGCAAGGCCTTCAGACCGTAGCTCTCTGCCTGGTCGTACTGCTGGCGGTCGTAGAACCACTCTGCTGCCCAGTACCAAACCTGCTGACGGACGGAGTCCATCGGCGTTCCTTCAGAGAACTGCATCTTCTCATCCGTAAATTCCTCCTTGTCCAGCTCCAGGAAGAAGCGGTTGGCAGACGGGATGTCCTGCACCTTGTCAAACGCCTGAAGCGATGCATCCGGTGACTGGGCATAGATGGAAGAAAAGCCTAAGATGATGACAAAGAAGAAAAAACGATAGAAGGGAAATGAGTCGAATACTTTCATGGAGTTGATATTTTTTGCAAATATACAACAAAATAGTCTCCTTTTTCAATCTTTTACGTGGATTATTCGTTCCAAAGCTTAAATTTGGAAGAAATAAGCAACAGACGAATCATTATTAATGGTTATTTTTGCAAAAGAAACTATTAACATGATTAAAGAACACCTAAGCTTATGATGAGATATATAAAAATCATGCTTCTGTCCGCCTTCATCTTCTGCCCGAAGATGGCGACATCTCAGACTTATGACCTTTACTTGTGCGGCACGCAGGTGACAGATGACAACTGCTCCAACCTGAGTGGAATAAAAGGAGTGTCAATCATCACCCGCAAAAGTGAGGCCGTCTATAATCCGAGTCTTAACACGCTCTTTTTAAAGGACGTGATTATTGAGGACGCAAGCGGTGTGGCACTCCTGAGCTCCACAAACAAACTGAATATCGTCGTTTCCGGAACCGTCAGCATCGTTTCCAAAGCCACCAACGGCACCGGTATCCGGCTGACTAAACCGACAGTGATCAGAAGTTCAAACGGAGGCAAGCTGAATGTGGGCGCCAATAAATTCGGTCTGTTGCTGGAAGCCCCGCTCACCCTGTCGAATATTCAGCTTAAAGTCGTCAGCGAAGGATATGGAATCGGCGGGAGCGTGACCACTGTCTCTTTGCGCGAAATGTATCCAGGGTCCCTCCTCCTCCAGGGCCAGTCAACCGTGGCAGAGGTGAAAGGAACCAGAGGATGCATAGCCAACCTGAGCAAACTGGAACTGGAAGACAGTCTCAGCATCACTGAGCCCTCGGGCTCCGTATTCAAGAATCACGGCGTGATGAACGCAGGCAGTCTGGTGAAGGGAACATCCGTGGTCATCAAATACGAAGCACCCAAAAAGAAAGGCGACGTGAACCTTGACGGCAATGTTGACATCAGCGACATCGTGGCAGTGATCAACCAGATAGCCGGCACTGCCACCTACAGCAATGCCGACGTCAACAAAGACACAAACATTGACATCTCAGACATCGTGGCCATCATCAACATCATCGCCAACGGCAGTGAGGATGAGCAACCGGAAGACCCCGAGAAGCCGGAAGAGCCAGACGCAGCCGTCAAGGAAGGCTATTGCCCAGACAATCACCACCCCCACATCATCGACTTCGGTGAGAACAAGAAATGGGCGTGCTGCAACGTCGGGGCCTCCGCACCTTGGGAATACGGCAACTACTATTCATGGGGAGATCTTGAGCCGAAGGACATCTATACATGGGATAACTACACATTCCTGAAAGAAGAAACCGGACAATACGTCTCTCTCATAACCATACAAAACTCACAAAATGACGTTGCATACCACTCTTGGGGAGGGATGTGGAACATGCCAGACACAGAGAACATAGAAGAGCTTGGCAAAATAGCAAATAATTCAGACGGCTCAGAATGGACCACACTGAACGGCGTGAACGGATGGAAAGTTCAGGACCAGACAGGTCATGCAATTTTCCTTCCAGCAGCCGGACTTCAAGGTCCTGACGGCCCTGAAGACATTGGAGAGAAAGGCACATACTGGACATCCGACCGAAGTAGCAATATCTATTCATCGGGGTTTCCACAGATAGACCCATACGCATGGATTATATCTTTCAACTCAGAGACCTTCAATAAATTCACACCTTACAGAGAGAATTGCAGGGAGCGCGCTTTAGGTCTGCCTGTCCGTCCTGTGATCAACGAAGACATTGAGACAGAGGACATGGACCTTTCGGTTGTCTATAACCTCTGCCCCGACTCCCATCATCCACACGAGATAGACATGGGCGGAGGCGGAATCTGGCTATGCTGCAACCTGGGCGCATCGGTTCCTTGGGAATATGGCAGCTACTATGCCTGGGGAGAGACAGAACCGGATAAAAAGAGTTTTGAATGGGATACCTACGCATATTGGAGTGGCAATGAGAATAATGACTGTCTGCCCCTTGGCAATGACATTAGTGGAACTTCTTACGATGCAGTCCGCTCCCAGATGGGCGCTCCCTGGGCTCTGCCGTCAGCAGGTCAGGCTCAATGGCTTTCGGACAATTGCACGTTCGAATGGATTACGATGCATTCTATCTGCGGATTGAAAGCGACTGCTCCTAATGGCAACAGTCTGTTTCTGCCTGCAGCTGGTTGCAGGTCGAAAAACGGCGGTTACAGTGTATCATACAATGACGGAGTCTTCTACAGTCTAAGTTCCTTGGACATGTCTTACTCATACCTAAACAAAATAATGTATACCGTCAACACTCACAGCATGAACATATCTGCTACGAACCGATGTCTGGGACAGTCCCTCCGTCCGGTGAAGCAAAACACACCGGAAGAGCCATCCGTGGCCGCTGGCATTTGTCCAGACAGCCATCATCCTCATGCCATTGATTTAGGCACTGGCGTGAGATGGTCGTGCTGCAATGTGGGCGCTGCTGCACCATGGCATTACGGAGATTTCTACTCATGGGGAGAAACATTCGCCAAGAGCAGTTATGATGTTGACACTTACAGTCTGGGCGACGGAACGTTTGAGAACTTTACCAACATCGGAACCGACATAGCAGGAACAGAGTATGATGCTGCACTTGCGATATGCGGGAACTCCTGGACAATGCCGACCTATGAACAAGCCCAAATGTTGGTTGAGCAATGTTCCGCGACATGGACGCAACTGAACGGAACAGAAGGAGTGATGCTTACAGGGAAGAACAACAACCGAATCTTCTTTCCATTCACAGGAGGTTACTGGGGCGACAGACTAAGCAGCTCTAATGGCGGTCTATGGACATCCACTGCCAACACCAGCAATGTCGGCAATGCCTTTTATCTGGACATAGCCTACGACCTCACAGACAAAAACAATCCGATAGGCTATGTGACAGTAAAAAGCATATGGAAGTTCATAGGAAAGCAAATTAGAGCAGTGAAATAAGTATGTCCTTTTCATGTGAGTCATTATGATGAATCATTTCGTCAGTTATCCTTATATTCTCATATCATTATTTGTTGGTTACATACGCAGGACAGTGTAACAAATCCGACAACTTTTGATACAAATAGGATTTCATAAACGAAAAATGATGCGTATCTTTGCAAAGTTAACAAGAAAACGCAAAAGATATGCATAAGAAAATCAGTTTACTTTTTGCGCTCATACTGACAAGTCTCAGCATGAGCGGAGCAAAGAAAGTGCCATTCGCAGGCGGATGGCTGACCGTGACGAACGTGGCACGGAATGCAGTAAGGATTCAGTTCAGCGACGGAAAGACATCGGGCGACCCTCTTCCCGACTGGCTATACGTGTGCCATGACGACCTGAAGAAAAACGACGTGAAGGTGGACGTGGACTCCAAGAACCAGGTGGTCCGCGTGAAGAACAAGAAAGGGAAGGTGGTGTTCACCGCCCGCAGGCATGAGCTGCAGAACGGCGTGGCCACCCTCTCGTTCGACACCCCGACAGACGACTACCAGTTCGGCCTCGGGCAGTTTCAGGACGGCTACAGCAACGTGCGCGGCCTGCCACGGCGTCTCACCCAGGTGAACACCCAGATCTCCATCCCGATGCTGGTGTCGAGCAAAGGCTATGGAATTCTTTGGAACAACTACGGCTTGACGGAGTTCAACCCCTCTGACCAAAGCGTGAGGCTGACAAAGCGCGAGGGCAAAGGGCAGCAGGAGGTGGTGGACGTGACATCGACGGAAGGCGGCAAGCGTGAGGTACGCGAACGCCATATCTTCGACGCCACGCTCAACATCGCGGAAAGCGGCGACTATGCGCTGCTGCTCGACGTAGGTCAGAAGATGGCACGTCGGCACAACCTCACCATCGACGGGAATCCCGTGATAGAGATGCAGAACATGTGGCTGCCGCCAACCGCATCCACCATCGTCCGTCTGAGCGCCGGAGAGCACAAGCTGAGCGCTGAGCTGACGCGTGACGACAAGCCTTCGGTATATTATCACAAAGTGGAAAACACGACTACGTTCCGTTCCCCTGTGGCAGAAGCAGTGGACTACACCCTGTTCGTAGGCACAGCCGACGAGGTGATTGGCAGCTACAGAGAGCTGACCGGTCCCTGTCCCGAGATGCCCAAATGGGCACTGGGCTATATCCACTGCCGCGAACGTTTCCATTCCTCCGACGAGATTCTCCAGACCGCCCGCCGGTTCAAGCAGGAGAAGATGCCCATCCGCATGATTGTGCAGGACTGGCAGTACTGGGGCAAATACGGATGGAACTCCATGCAGTTCGACGAGCAATATTATCCTGACCCAAAGGCGCTGACAGACAGTCTCCACCGGATGAACATCCGTCTGATGGTGAGCGTATGGTCGAAAATCGACAAGCGCAGCGAGGTGGGCAAGCAGATGGAGCGTGACGGCTATTACATCCCTGGCACAGACTGGATAGACTTCTTCAATGAGGACGCTGCCAACGCCTATTGGAAGAACTTCAACGAGCGGCTGGTTCCGCTGGGCATCGACGCCTGGTGGCAGGACGCCACGGAGCCTGAGAACGACGACCTCGCAGGACGCCGTGTGAACAACGGCAAATGGGAAGGCGAGCGCGTGAGGAACGTGTATCCGCTGCTGGTGAACAAAACCGTGTATGAGGGTCTGGTGAAAGCAGGGAAAGAGCCTATGATCCTGACCCGATGCGGCTTCCCCGGCATCCAGCGCTACGGATCCGCCTTATGGAGCGGCGACGTGGGCAACGACTGGGAGACCTTCCGCCGCCAGCTGACAGCCGGCATGGGCATGCAGGCAGCCGGTATTCCGTGGTGGACCTACGACGCAGGCGGTTTCTTCCGTCCCGGCAACCAGTACCAAGACCCGGCCTATATCGAGCGGTTGCTTCGATGGATAGAGACGAGTGTCTATCTGCCGCTGATGCGCGTGCATGGCTATATGAGCAACACGGAGCCCTGGAACTACGGGGAGGAGGCCAAAGGCATCATCAAAAGCTGCCTTGAGGAGCGCGAGCGCCTGATGCCATACATAGAGGCATGTGCCAAGCGCGTGTCGACAGAAGGCTACACGCTGATGCGCCCCTTCGTGTTCGACTTTCCTGAAGACGAGGAGGCCCTGAGGCAGAAGTACGAGTATATGTTCGGCCCGGCACTGCTCATCAGCCCGGTGACTGAGCCCGGCGTGACGGAATGGAAGACCTATCTGCCCAAATGCAAGGAAGGCTGGAAGGACTACCGCACCGGCAAGCACTATGAAGGCGGACAGACGGTGACGACGGCGGTGACAAAGGCGTTTATTCCTGTATTCGTAAGGGAAGGAAAAAATTTTGAAATTTGAGATTTGAGGTTTGAAATTTAGCCATCCGGACGAAAGCGAAACAGAGAAACTTTGAAGTTTGAGGTTTGAGGTTTAGCCATCCGGACGAGAGCGAAACGGAAGACCCGGAATTTCCGGAATATCCGGAAAATCCGGGGGCAAAATCCCGGGGAAAAAAACAGATAATAAAAAAAGAGATTATATGAAGAGATTATTTTTAGCAGGAATGTTGGCCTTGACGGCAAGTGGGGCTGTCGGCCAAAACCCGTTTGTACAGACGTGGTGCACGTCGGATCCGGCACCGATGGTGTCGAATGGAAAGATGTATGTCTACACCGGACATGACGAGGACGGCGCCGACTTCTTCTGGATGCAGGAATGGAGGATTTACTCCACTGAGGACATGGTGAACTGGACAGACCACGGGTCGCCGCTCGCTTTGGAGAGTTTCCGATGGGCTGACGACCGTGCATGGGCAAGTCAGTGCATCGAGCGCGACGGAAAATACTACTGGTATATCTGTGCACACTCAAGAATTTCAAAGGGCATGGCCATCGGCGTGGCAGTGAGCGACAGCCCCACCGGACCGTTCCGCGACGCACTGGGCAAACCGCTCTATGAAAACGGCAGCTGGGACCACATCGACCCCACTGTGTTTATCGACGACGACGGACAGGCATGGCTGATGTGGGGCAACCCCCGCGTCTACTACCTGAAGCTGAACCGCGACATGATAAGCTACGAAGGCGAGCTGGGCATGCTTCCGATGACGGAGGAAGCCTTCGGATCGCCAGCGATGAACGAGCGCGAACAGGGAAAGAAGTACAAGGACTCCTACGTGGAGGGCCCATGGCTGACGAAACGGAACGGAACCTACCAGCTGCTGTATGCAGCAGGCGGTGTGCCAGAGCATATCAGCTACAGCACGGCACCCTCCCCGACCGGACCTTGGACCTATGCCGGCGAAATCATGCCGCTGAGCGACACCAAGTCGTTCACGAACCACTGCGGAGTGGCTGACTACAAAGGGCACAGCTATTTCTTCTATCACACCGGCAAGCTTCCCGGCGGTGGCGGGTTCGGACGCAGCGTGGCTGTGGAGGAATTCACCTACAATGCCGACGGCAGCTTCCCCACCATCATGCCGACCGACGAAGGCGTCAAGCCCATTGAGACTTTCAACCCTTTCCGGAAGGTAGAGGCGGAGACGATGGCGTTCTCGAAAGGCGTGAAGACGGAACAGAACGACGAGGTGGGCGTGTACGTGACGGACATACACAACGGCGACTATATCAAGCTGCAGAACGTGGCGTTCGGCAACAAGATTCCGCGCACATTCACAGCACGTGTGGCAAGCGGCCTTCGTGGTGGGCAGATTGAAGTACGACTGGACAGCGTGAAAGGTCAGTTGCTTGGCCGTCTTGACGTCCGCGGGACAGGTGGTTGGGAAAAATGGGAGACCGTGACGATGGACCTGAGGGAAATCGCCCGCGACACCCACGACCTCTACTTCGTGTTCACAGGAAGGAAAGGCCCAAAGCTGTTCAATTTCGACTGGTGGGAGATGCGCGGACTGGAGCAGGTGAACATGCCGCTCTTCCAGACAAAATACACCGCTGACCCCTCCCCGATTGTGGTTGGAGACACGCTCTTCCTCTATACATCACATGACGCGTCGCCGGAGGACATCCCCGACCTGAACGAGAAAAATTCAGCCGGATTCTTCATGTACGACTGGCTGCTGTGGTCCACCACCGACATGGTGAACTGGACAGAACACGGTGCGGTGGCATCGCTGAAAGATTTCGAGTGGCGGAGCCGCGAGAACGGCGGATGGGCCATCCAGACGGTTGAGCGCAACGGGAAATACTACCTTTATGCCCCGCTCCACGGACATGGCATTGGAGTGCTCGTGAGCGACTCACCCTACGGGCCGTTCAAGGACCCGCTCGGCAAGCCGCTCGTTTGGGACCAGAGCCATTGGGACGACATCGACCCTACGGTGTACACCGACGACGACGGCCAGGCTTATATGTACTGGGGTAACCCCCACACCTATTACGCCAAGCTGAACGACGACATGATCTCGCTGAAGGGCAAGGTGGTGAAACTGGACTATAAGATAGAGCACTACCAGGAAGGCCCTTGGTTCTACAAGCGCAACGGCCACTATTACCTAAGCTATGCGTCGACCTGCTGTCCTGAAGCATTAGGCTATGCGATGAGCGACAGCCCTACCGGCCCGTGGACGTCGAAAGGCTACATCATGCGGCCGACAGAGCGCGACCGCGGCAACCACCCCGGAATCTGTGACTATAAGGGCAAATCCTACGTGTTCGGTCAGAACTACGACCTGATGCATCTCGACACCTTCGAACACCATGAGCGCCGCAGCGTGTCGGCTACGGAGATTACCTACAACACCGACGGAACCATCCAAGAGGTGCCTTACTGGCTTGACCAGCAGCCGATGCAGCAGATCCACTGGCTCGACCCCTATAAGCGTGTGGAAGCCGAGACCATGGCATGGGGCTACGGACTGAAGAGTGCGAAGATGGGCATTCCGAACACGGGTGTGGTGAAAGACATGCCCTACTCCACCGGACGCCGTAACATGTATATCTTCGACCTGAACGACGGCGAGTACATCAAGCTGCGTGGTGTGGACTTCGGAAAGAAAGGCGCGAAAGCATTCAATATCACCGCAGCATCCACGGGTAGTGCCATGGTCACACTGCGAATCGACAGCCAGGACGGTCCTGTCATCGGAACCGTCACAATCTCCAGCACCGGGTCGGCCGACAAGTACAAAGAGTTCAAGGCCGACGTGAAAGACGCCAAGGACGTTCACGACCTCTATATCTGCTTCGACAAGACCGACGGAGACACCCACCTGGACTGGTGGAAGTTTAAGTAGAAGAAGGGAGTAGAAAAGGAAGTAGAAAAGGAAGTAGAAGAAGGAAGTAGAAGAGGAAGTAGAAATGGACGATAGTTCTTCCGGTGGATATCCGAAATAAAGAGCAACAGTCTGCCACACGATAAGCGAAAGTGTGGCAGACTGCTTTTTTGAGATGCCAGAGTTGATTTTTCGGGTTAGAAACAGCTGATTCTCAATAATTATTCTTAAATTTGCATCAAATTATAAATAATAACGATTAAAGACACAAGAGTCCTATGAAAAAAATCGTACTGTTAGCGTTGTGTACACTGCTGATTGGTCCTTGCCTGTCGTGCGCCCAGCAGAAAGGCGGTGAAAGCCAGGGAGGCAACGACACGTCGGCTGAGGAGAGAGAAGAAGCGAAAACCGACAGTCTGTCGATACTGGTGGCTGGCGACCTGATGCAGCACAGCCCTCAAATCAATGCGGCACGCAGTGGCAACGGCTATGACTATAAGGAGTGCTTCCGGCTGGTGAAACCGGAAATCAGCGCTGCGGACCTGGCTATCGCCAATTTCGAGGTGACACTGGGCGGGCCTCCCTATAAAGGGTATCCGTGTTTTTCCGCTCCGGACGAATATCTGCGTGATATTATTGACGCCGGCTTCGACATACTGACCACCGGAAATAACCACTGCCTGGACTCGCACCAGAAAGGACTGGAGCGCACCATCATGATGATGGACTCGCTGAAAGTCCCCCACCTGGGCACCTATAAAGACGCAGCCGAACGCGAACGGAACTACCCGCTGCTTGTAGAGAAGAACGGATTCCGCATTGCGCTGCTGAACTTCACCTATGCCACGAACGGCCTTCGGGTGAAGGAGCCAAACATCGTAAACTATATCGACACAGTGCAGATAGCCGGGGACATCGAGAAAGCGAAAGGAATGTCGCCCGACCTGATTATCGCACTCCCCCACTGGGGAATCGAATATGCACTGAAGCCCGCGAAGCCCGACAAAGACTTGGCAGACTGGCTGTTCAGCCGTGGCGTGGACCATATCATCGGCGGCCATCCTCATGTGCTGCAGCCCATGGAACGCAGGAACGCGACGGCTGAGAATGGCGGCAACGTGCTAGTCTACTCCCTGGGAAACTACCTGTCCAACCAGTATAAGGACAACACGGTAGGCGGCGGTATGGTGCGCCTGGACTTCGTGAAGGAAGGAGGAAAAGTGAAACTGACAAAATGCGGGTATATGCTGACCTACTGCTCCCGTCCCCAGAACTCAGGAAAGCGGAACTACCGAATCGTGCCCGTGGAGATGGACGACGAGCTGAACCAGCAGGACAAGAACATACGGAACAAGTTCGTCAATACCGCCACAAAGTTGTTTGAGAAATACAACGTGGATTTCGGAAGATACTAACCTATTTTAGTTTAAAGTTTAATGTTTAAAGTTTAATGTTAAAAGTTTAAAGAGCCATGCGGACGAAACTTCCCTTGAACTTTGAGGTTTAGGTTAGCGTGTTCAGGAAAACGGCAGCCCCATACTGGATTCTGTAAGGGGCTGCTATTATATGGAAGCTAAGGTTCAATTAGAAAGCGACGGTACGTGATCCGTCCGGATTTTCGGTGATGGATACAGACAGGGTCTCTTCCGGCAGGTAGTCCTCGACGAGTTCCGGCCACTCCATGAAGCAAAAGGCACCGGAGTCGACGTACTCTTCGAAGCCGATGTCGAAGAGTTCCTCAGGTCGCTTGATCCTGTAGAAGTCGAAATGATAGACCGGACTTCCGTCGCCCGCCTGATACTCGTTGACGATGGCAAACGTAGGTGAGTTGATGACGTCGGTCACCCCCAACTGCTCACAGACCGCCTTGATGAAAGTGGTCTTTCCTGCACCCATCTTTCCATAGAAAGCAATGATGGTGTTTCCATTGATGGCATGGAGAAATTCTTCTGCCACACTGTTGATTTCATTCAAGCTGTTTATTTTCAGTTCCATAATTGTCAAGATAAAAAAAGAAGAGCACGTGATGATGTTTGAAGACGCGCCACGGCGCGTCTCTACTTCTTGTGTTTGCTTTGGAGGGTGATGAGCGGGATGAGCATCTCCTCCATGCTGATGCCTCCATGCTGGAAGGTGTTCCGGTAGTAGGAGACGTAGTAGTTGTAGTTATTGGGATATGCGAAGAACGAGTCGTTTTTCGCAAAGATATAAGTTGTGGAGATGTTAGGAGATGGGAGGAAGGCCTGGTGCGGATTCTTGATGGCATAGACATCCTTGCTGTTGTATGAGAGGTTCTTTCCCAGTTTGTAGCGAAGGTTCGTATTGGTGTTGCGGTCACCGATGACCTTTGTCGGCGTGTTCACCCTGATTGATCCGTGATCAGTAGTAATGATGATCTTGGCGTCGGTGTTGGCCAGCGCCTCGAACAGTTCCCACACCGGCGAGTGGCGGAACCATGATGCGGTGATGCTTCTGTATGCCACCTCGTCGGAAGCCAACTCCCTGACCATCGTTGACTCGGTTCTGGCATGTGATAGCATATCGATGAAGTTGACGACGATGACGTTTAGCTGCTTGCTACTGAGCTGCCGGAACTGATTGACGAGTTTCTCGGTGTCGGCAGAGTGGTTGAGTTTGGAATAAGAGAAGGTCTCCTTTCTTCTGAACCGCTCGAGCTGTTTCCTGATGAGGGGTTCCTCATTGAGGTTCTTTCCCTCTTCCGCATCCTCATCTACCCACAGTTCCGGGTACATGTCAGCAATCTGCTTCGGCATGAGTCCGGCGAAGATGGCGTTACGTGCGTACTGAGTGGCAGTGGGGAGAATGGATAGATAGAGTTCCTCGTCGAAAGAGAATCGGTCGGCCAGTTCCCTGCTGATGACCCTCCATTGGTCGTATCTGAAGTTGTCGAAAACGATGAGATAGACCTGGTTTCCCTCGTTGAGCAAGGGGAATACCTTCTTCTTGAACACATCCGGGCTGAGAAGCGGCCGGTCGGAGGGGTTGTCAATCCATGACTGGTAGTTTCTTGAGATGAATTTTCCGAACCCCTGGTTGGCCTCCGACTTCTGCATCTTGAGCATCTCCGTCATCGGACTGTTGGTGTCCGCAAGTTCGAGTTCCCAGAAAACAAGCCGTTTGTATACTTCCGTCCACTCCTCGAGACTGTATGAGTCGTTGATTTGCATGCCCAGTTTAGAGAAGTTCTGCTGGTAGTTGGTGTTGGTGACCTCCGACTCGATTTCCCGTTTATGCAGGTGCTTCTTGAGAGTCAGCAGAATCTGGCTGGGATTGACTGGCTTGATGAGATAGTCTGCGATTTTGGCACCGATGGCCTGGTCCATAATGTTCTCCTCCTCACTCTTGGTGACCATGACGACCGGCAGTGCCGCATTCATCTCCTTGATTCTCGAGAGCGTTTCAAGCCCGGTGAGTCCTGGCATGTTCTCGTCGAGGAAAATGAGGTCGACATCGTTGTTCTGGCAGATGTCGAGCGCATCCTGTCCGTTGGTAGCCTCCAGCACCTTGTATCCTTTTTTCTCAAGGAAGATGATATAGGGCTTGAGAAGTTCCATCTCATCGTCGACCCAAAGCAAGATTCCGTTATTCATTGGATTCAGTTGTTAGTTGTCAGTTTTCAGTTATCAGTATTCAGTTGGGAACTGCTTCAAGGCAGTTGGCAGTAACGACATTTAGAAGATGTAGTCTTCGTCATCCTCGTCGTCCCAGTTCTGGTTGTTATTCTGGTTGACATTCTGGTTGGTGTTGTCCTCGTCGTCGAAGTCCTCAACGTTACCGTCCCATTCTTCCTGCTGGTTCTGCTGGTTGGCATCGGTGCCTTCGTCGTCGAAGTCTTCCACGTGGCCGTCCCATTTTTCTTCCTGCTTCTGCTGGTTATTCTGACGTTGTTGTTCCTCCTGCTGACGCTGCTGTTCAGCCTGACGCTGCTGCTCCTCTTGCTGACGCTGCTGTTCAGCCTGACGTTGCTGCTCCTCCTGCTGACGCTGCCGTTCAGCCTGACGCTGCTGCTCCTCCTGCTGACGTTGCTGTTCAGCCTGACGTTGCTGCTCCTCCTGCTGACGCTGCTGTTCCTCTTGCTGACGTTGCAGCTCTTCTGCCCGACGTTGTTCCTCAGCCTTTCGCTCTTCTTCACGTTTGTCCTCTATATCGAAGTCGTCGAAGAACTCACCACGCTCCTCCAGCTGGTTATTCTGCTGGTTCTGATTGTCTTGTTTCTGCTCGTTATTGTCGAAGTCATCGAAGAACTCACCGCGCTCCTCCAGCTGGTTGTTCTGCTGGTTCTGATTGTCTTGTTTCTGCTCGTTATTGTCGAAGTCGTCGAGGAAATTGCCTTGCTCGATTTGTTGGTTGTTGTTGCCGCCTTCGTCCGTCTCATCCTGGAAGTCCACGTTGCCGTCGAATCCCTCCTGCTGCTGTTCTTCTTTCTTTTCCTCCTCTTGCTTGTCGGACTCCTCCACTTGTCGCTCCACCGGCTCGTTGAGCAGGTTCTCATCGTATTCAGGAAGTTTGTCCTCCGTGTACGTCTCGTCGTAGAAGTCGAAATAGTCAGAGAAGCTGAGTCCCCTTCGGGTAATGAGTTTGAGGTCGTGGTCGGAGATAACGAAATACTTGAGGCCTTCCATCTTGTATGCCATTTCCTCGTCGCTCTCCATCTTCCGCTGGTAGATGTATGCCTCGTCGTAGTTAAGGAACGGTCTGATTTGAAGCATGTCGATACCGTCGCCAATTTCGATGTTGATATCGAAGTTACGCACCGGGAAGTTCATGAAGTTATATCTTGCCATCTCATAGAGAAGCTGGTTCTCGTTAATGGAGTTATGCTCGTATGCTACGACAAAGATATGTATGTCATCCCTCTTTGCCGTGAACGCAGTGTCTGCCAGGGCAGAGTCCCCTTCAATCAGGAATCCCGCCCTGCGGTCCCAAACGGATCCCATCTCCATCTTTCCGCTAGTGAGAATTCTTCCTTCCCTGACCCCTTTGACATATAGTCCAGCCAGTTCGCTGACCGTACTTTTCGGATATTTCTCAACGATGCTTTTCATAAGGTTGAGGAATCCGTTCCTGTTTCCTACTTCGAGCTGGCTCATAGCCTCAAGGAACATGAACCTGGCCTTGTTGGCCCCCTCCGGATATCGTTCCTGTGCATACTGTGCCCTGGTGATTACATCCGGGAAGGCATTGGCCTTGAACGCCTCATACACATCCTGATATAGAGAATCCTCCTCCTGTATGCCGTGCCGGGCCTTATAGTTGAAGAATGGGTCGGAAATGACTTTACCATGCTCGTTGTCAGGAAACTCCGTAAGTAGCCGGTTCTTGTAATCGTCTGCTGCATAGGATATCCCCTGACGTGCATAGAGCTGGAACATGTTATAGTATATCTCGTCCTTATGTTCGAACTCGGGGAATTCGTCAAGCACCCGTTTGAAAGTCTTCTCGGCAAGGGGGAAGTTCTCCATCCTGTCCTTGAAGATGATAGCTGAGTTATATAGTCCGTCGACGAGTTTTGCATTTGATGCGTTCATCTGCTCCTCAGTGAACGGTATGTCCTTCAGATAGAATTCCGGCCGGTGTGGGTCCTTCTCGTATTCTGCCTGTTTTTCCCTGGACTTCTGCTCTTCTTCGGAGAGTTGCTCCTGCTGAGCGCCGTCCGCGCCCTCCGCACCGCCTTCCGGCGCATCGGTTCCTGGCGCGCCTCCCTCAGCGCCTTTCTTTCCCCCTTTCGCTTTTCCTCCGGTGTCGCCGCCGGTACCCTCAGCACCTTCGGTCTCCTCACCTTCGTTGTCCGCTTCCTCGTCTTCTTCTACGTTTTCCTCATCATTCTCCTGATTGTTCTCTTCCGCCAGTACCGTCTTGTTGGAGCGTCGCCAGTCATCAGCCAGTTCACGGTTACCCCATTTCTTGGCGAATTCGGACTTACCCGAAGCCACGGCATTGGAATTATAGAAATACCACTGAGCTCCCCCCTGCTGGTTCTGGTTGCCGAAGGTGGTGTTGTTCATCTGGTTCCGGTTGGTGTTGGCGTTGTTGTTCTGAGGGTTTGCAGCCGCAGCCGCCTGGGCAGCTTTTTTCTGCTCCTCTTTCTCCTTCTTCTTCACCTCCTCAATGATTTTGTGTATCACCTCCATCCGCTGCACGGAGTCCATGCGTGCCAGCGTCTGCAAGCTGTCCTGCAATTCCACAGCAGATGCATGGGGATAGAGTTCCTCAAGGATTTTGGTTCTTTCGTCCACATCGTCGTAGTCCTCGCGCTCCTTGTCGAAGAGTCCGAGTGCTCCGGCATAACAGTCCTTCGCCTTGACGAATTCCTCCTGCTCCCAATAGAGCTGTCCAAGGTGCAGCCATACGACCCCTTTCTCCACACTGTTGCGTGTGCTTTTCTCCACCCCGTCCTTGTATGCCCAAATGGCATGAGTGGTGTCTTTCTGTGCTAGATGTATGTTACCGATGGCATAGTAAACCTGGTCGAGGTAGTCTTTGTTCTTAGGGTTGCGCGCCATGGACTTGAGCTTGCGTATCATCCGCTTGCTGTCGCTGCCAGACATCACTTCCGTCATTTTGATTCGTGCGTTGAAGGCCAGTTCGTAGGGAGGGTTCTTTCCCGGCACCTTCTTAAACGCCTTATATGCCTCCTCGTTATTTCCGGTGGCATGGTAAAGTTGTCCGAGCAGGAAGTACATACGGGCTTTCTGGTAGCTTCCCTGCGCCTTTCTGATGGCGTTTTTCAGATTCGGTATGGCTTCCGCATATTGTCTCTCTCCGATTTGGCAGTCAGCAAGAATGGCATCTCGGACAGGGAGCAGCCGTTCCGGGATACTGTCGCGTCCGGCCCTGGAGAGGAGGTCCTCTGCATCGTAGTACCACTTCAGCTCGGCATAGCATTTCGCCTCGAGAATCCTTGCCTTTGCGATGATGTTAGGTTTGCTGAAATAGAGACGCTGGATATATGCGAAGGTAGATGCCGCCTCCATATAGTCTCCCTTATGGAACTGCGCCTCACCGAGCAAGAACCAAGCCTTATAGAGGAAGGGGTTGTACTCCTTCTGAGTCATCCATATTTTCTCCTTCTGTGTCTTTCTGCGGTTTCCCCCTTTAGCCTGTGGCCTTGCAGTGATGCTATGCCGTCGGATGGTCTTCTTGCATTTTTCAATGGCTTTGTCAAAGTTCGCCTTACCGAGCGACACCGTTCCTTTGTTAGCCGTCATGAAGAGTGGGATGAGCTCCGTGCAGTTATCCTTGTTACCGGTTCGTTGAGCCTCAATTCCGTCGAGGTAGGCCATATGTCCGTTGTAGTAGGTATTATACCTGGCCTTGAACGCCTGTACCTTACGCGTAATAGGCGTGTTCTTCTTAGTAGAACACGCCGCAAGCATCATCATGAAGATGAGGCAAAGGACCAAGGGTGAAAATCTGCGCATACCTATATAACGTGAAAAGAGGGTAAATATTACATTTCGCAGATGAAGAATTGAGTAGCATTTGTTATGATTATAGCGTCATCCTCTCCTGTCAGCCACAATCATCAACACTTCATCGCGAACACCTTCCGGGATGTTGACCCCCCTTAGCTGCAGGCTTCTGACCCATCCAGCCACCTCGTCATCACGCATGGTGTAGAGAATTTCGCGGAACTCCTCTTCATCTTCCGTGTTATAGTCCGACGCGTCCCTTCCTTGGAAGCGGTCAAGCTCCTCGTCGTTGTAATACTCTATCTCCTTACTGACAGCCGCTAGGAGGCTTTCTTTCTCACAGACCTCATGCTGTCCGCAACACTCCATGTCGTTGATTTGCTTGATAGAGGGCAGTTCTGTGATTTCCCCCGCTTCAAGTTTTTTTTGCAGACTGCGGTTGCGTAAAAAACCGGCAATCATAGCCACAACACCTATAATTATGAGTCCAAGTGCTAAATATTGCATAAGTTATTTGAGGTTTGAAATTTACGAGATACAGAATCCGGCTGTTTGCAGGTCGTTCCAGAAATGTGGATATGATTTCGTGACGACCTCAGGATGGTTGATGGTGAGCGTGCCGTTTTTAAGTGCAATGGGAGCAAAGGCCATGGCCATGCGGTGGTCGTCGTATGTGTCAATAGCAATTGAGGCCAATTGCTCGTCCGTGAGGATTCTGCGCTTTCCGTCCCAGAGGAGTTCGGAGTCGTTGAGTACTTGGATATCGAAGCCAAGTTTAGCCAATTCCGTCTTCAAAGCTTCGAGTCGGTCCGTCTCCTTGATTCTGAGCGTAGAAAGACCTTTAAGGTGGAAGGGAATGTTCATCATGCAACATGTGACAGCAAAGGTCTGTGCGAGGTCCGGCTGTTCGGTGAAGTCGTACTGAAAAGAAGCAGCAATCTCATCCGTTTTAGAGAGCCTTGCACAGCAGTTGTCATGTGCGTCGAGAAGGAAATCGGTTGTGATTCCCAACTGTTCAAAAATGTCAGCCACAGCAGCGTCCCCCTGCAAACTCTCCGGCATAAGATTCGGCAAGAATACCGAGGTAGCTTCATCACTCAATGCCAATATCTCATACCAGTAGCTTGACGCGCTCCAGTCGGACTCTACCACATATTTCTGTTTGTTGTAAGCCCCCTTACGTACGATGATGGTGGCATCGTCAGTCCATTTCACATCAGCACCGAACTCCGTCATGAGGTCGACAGTCATGTCGATATATGCACGTGAGACGATATTATCCGTGAGATGCAGGGTCAAACCCTGCTGAAGATAAGGAGCAATCATCAGCAGCGCAGAGATATACTGCGAGCTGACATCCCCTCTAAGCGATATTTCGCCACCCTCAAGGCTGTTTTTTCCGTTAATTTTCAGAGGAGGGAACCCCTCTTGCTCAAGATAGTCAATATCAGCTCCGATGGACCTAAGGGCATCCACAAGAACAGAGATGGGACGCTGCCTCATGCGAGTTGACCCGGTGATGATATGTTCGCCATCCGTCAGAGCGAGCAGAGCCGTAGAAAAGCGCATGGCAGTTCCCGCCGCCCCGACATCAATGGTCTGAGGCCGTTCTTTGAGCCAATTGATCATCACGTTGGTGTCGTCGCAGTCAGATACATTGAGCGGCAGCTCATCATTTCCAGACAAAGCATTGATAATCAACACCCTGTTAGAGACACTTTTTGATGAAGGAAGAAGAATACGGATATTCTCCTTCATATTTTCGGGAGTCAGAATCATGATTTCATATAATTTGTTCAAAGTTAATAAAAAAAAATGAAATTTCGGGTATGGAAAATGGTTTTTAACTTTGAAATTTGAGGTTTGAGGTTTGAGGTTTATTGGTTAGGCTGAAAGGCCTAACCTTTTTATTGAATTTCTAGGGGAACTAGGGATACTAGGGGAACTAGGAATACTAGGGAAACTAGGAAGACTAGAACCCCTCCCCCCTATAACGCAGAAAAGCATCCCTTCAATTGGGATGCTTTCTGTTTTTGGAAAAAAGGCGGCGACCTACTCTCCCGCATTGCGGTGCAGTACCATCGGCGCGCGCGGGCTTAACTTCTCTGTTCGGGATGGGAAGAGG
>FLNV01001064.1_pt1 | contig 27529 bp, 20 predicted proteins | sample 1140351 | NCBI WGS metagenome assembly FLNV01 (sample SAMEA3878207, study PRJEB12797) | bioreactor metagenome | biome: Moose rumen | place: Sweden | collected 2011-10
GCTTTTCTGACATGTTATCTCTTTTCGGGGATGATGATCCACAGGATAGGGTAGAGGATAATGCCGCAGAATGCGGTAAACAATGTCAGCAGGGCATAAGCCACTCGGATAGCCGTGGGATCCACATCCAGGTATTCCGCGATACCTCCGCAAACGCCGCCAATCATGCGGTCTTTTGAACGGTACATTCTTTTTGGTTCCATATTCGTATTCTTTTGATTAATATTCTTTCTTCAGTCTTTCTTTTCTTCTTCCTCGATCACCTCCACATAGTCGTCGGCAGAGGATCTTGTAGCCGTGTCAATCTTTTCCGGTCTCTCTACCGTGGGAGGATTCTTCTTAGTGGTACGTGCGATGACCAGCTGTCCGATACCCCAGCAGAGAACGAGCCATCCGATTGCTATCAGTCCGTTTAATCCCAATACCTTCATAGAGATAATCAGTCCGATGCCCAAGAAGATATTCTTGATGGCACGGTTTTGCGTGTCTGTCTGTACATCGCTTTGATAGGCAGTATCAGCCCTCTCTCGTCTCTCCTCAGCGGAATGTTCTTTCAGTTCTGAGCTCATCCTGCGGTTCTTGACAATCAGATAGATGATCAGTCCTAGTATGATAAACGGTGCCAGACAGATCAGCAATCCAGCGATGATGGCGATGATGATAAGGGCGATGGTCCATCCTTTGTTCTTCTCGAGAAAATTAAAAAACTGTTCATCGCTATCATAATCATCCCAGCTGACCTGGGTGGGAGCGGTGCTCTTCACCGTGTCAGCTGCCGTGGTGTCACTATAGACAACGATACCGGTGCTGTCATCCACCGTCTCTATCGACTCACTCTTCTGTGACGGATTCTGGGTCTGTGCCGGGACGGTTGTCACACCGCCCATCAGGAATACCGTTAAAACGGCCAATAAATACTTCTTCATATCTTTCTTCTCTTTTAAATTCGTTTGATGGTTTGACGTTGGTTTTCAACAAAAAGTTGCAAACACTCTACAAAAATAGTTTTTTTTTTTCTCTTATCAAAACTAATTACTATCTTTGTACCGTAATACTAAAATCCTATTGAGATGAAAAACTTAGATTGGGCAAATTTGTCATTTGGGTACATGTCAACTGATTACAATGTACGTTGCTATTATCGTGACGGCAAATGGGGAGAGATAGAGGTCTGCTCTGATGAATACCTGAAGCTCCACATGGCTGCCACAAGTCTCCACTACGGTCAGGAGGCCTTTGAGGGCCTGAAAGCTTTCCGTTGTCCTGACGGAAAGGTTCGTGTCTTCCGTATGGAGGAGAACGCAGCGCGCCTGCAGTCAACCTGTCGTGGTATCCTGATGCCGGAAGTATCCACGGAATTATTTTGTGAAATGGTGAAAAAAGTGGTCCGTCTGAATCAGGAATGGATACCTACTTATGAGAGCGGTGCCTCTCTGTATATCCGTCCGCTGCTCATCGGTACCAGTGCACAGGTAGGTGTTCATCCTGCCAAAGAGTACATGTTCTTGATTTTTGTAACCCCGGTAGGTCCTTACTTCAAGGGCGGTTTTGCCACAAACCCTTATGTGATCATCCGCGATCACGACCGTTCTGCTCCTCTTGGAACAGGTATCTATAAGGTAGGTGGAAACTATGCCGCATCGCTGTTGGCAAACAAGAAAGCACACGACTTGGGCTACGCTTGTGAGTTCTATCTGGATGCCAAGGAAAAGAAGTATATCGACGAGTGTGGCGCAGCCAACTTCTTCGGTATCAAGGACAATACCTATGTTACTCCGTTGTCAACCTCTATCCTGCCGAGTATCACGAACAAGAGTCTGATGCAGGTAGCAGAGGATATGGGCATGAAGGTGGAGCGTCGTCCTATTCCTGAAGAGGAGCTCGAGACCTTCGAGGAGGCTGGTGCTTGCGGTACAGCGGCTGTCATCTCCCCAATCTCTCGTATTGACGATGTGGAGACTGGCAAGAGCTATGTCATCAGCAAGGATGGTAAGCCAGGTCCTATCTCAGAGAAGCTTTACAAGCATCTGCGTAACATCCAGTATGGTATCGAAGAGGATATCCACGGATGGACGACAGTGGTGATTGAATAATCGAATCTTATATAGTTAAATTAATGATGGTCAATCCGTTATCGGGTTGACCATCATTTGGTTGTCTCTAAACTCTAAATAAGCTTTCTTTGCGAAAATCGGCAGAGTGTACTAACGCTCGTGAATTCTCTCGAGAATTCAGGCTAAAAGATCCCCTTTTGCCGGGCTTTTAGTACCTTTTTCTCTTCAATTCTCGAGAGAATTGGATGTTGCGTAGCAACAAATGGAATAAGAGCCCCCTCTATCCCCCCGAAAGGGGGAAGAGAAAAAAGATGTAATTATCGCTAACAATCATCATTTCAATAACTTTCCTCCCCCCTTTGGGGGAGTTGGAGGGGGCTCCATTTGTGACAACCTTGTGTCAACCTTTGACAACCTCCGACAGGTTGCACGCCCTTTGCCACAGCGGGATGTGACAACTTGACAACCTATTTTGCAAAAAAACATAGTCATTATGCTTAGTGCGTCGCAGACCATAGTAGAAATTGAAACCGTCAATATAGAATGTCACTCGTTGTGTCATACTTGTAATGCCTTTATAAAAAAAAACTTCACGCTCGAGAAAAGAAACAAGTTCCTGTTTTTTCTCTCTTAATCAGATTTTTCGTACCTTTGGCTTTGCCGAAGGTACTTCGTCTCGGCATAAAAAATAAACGAGTTTATTTTGTCCTGCCCTCGACTTTTCGTACCTTTGCCGACAAAAGTAAGAAAGATGGGAAAAGGTAAGCTTGCGAAGTTCGCTGACATGGAGCGTTATGAGAATGTGTTTCAGTATCCTTACGGGGTGATGGCTGACATCCCCTTTGAGATGAAAGGGCATTGGAATGAGCAGTACTTCCATAATGAGAACCCGATCATCCTCGAACTGGGATGCGGCAAAGGGGAATATACCGTGGAGCTGGCGAAACTGTATCCACAGATGAACTTTATAGGCGTGGATATTAAGGGGGCGAGGATGTGGACAGGTGCCACACAGGCGCTTAACGAACAACTCACGAATGTGGCATTCCTGCGTACGAACATCGAGATCATCGACCGCTTCTTCTGCACGGATGAGGTGAAGGAGATATGGCTCACCTTCAGCGACCCGCAGATGAAGAATCCTCGTAAACGGCTCACTTCCACGTATTTCATGAACAGATACCGCCATTTCCTGCAAGACGGAGGTATCATTCATCTGAAGACCGACTCTAACTTCCTCTTCACCTATACCAGTTACATGGTGGATATGAATCATCTTCCTTTGCTCTTCCGCACAGAGGATCTCTATGGGGTGCTGAATGAAGGAACAGCTGCTACAGGTACTGAGGCTGCCCTGCCGAAAGAGATTCTGACCATCCAGACATACTACGAGAAGATGTGGATGGACCGCGGTTTGAATATCCGCTATCAGAAATTCCTGCTGCCTCGTGAAGGTGAACTGAAAGAACCGGATATCGAGATTCCCTTGGATGAATATCGCAGTTACCGTCGTGACAAGAGAAGTGGGAGCGATACGCATGTGTAACACTCCCGAGGATAATCAAAACCCTATTGGCACAGCAACTTTCATGACGATATTCCTACCCATATTGTAGATGCCACCCTCCTTGAGACGGTTCAGGTGATTGACATAAGCACGGTCGAAGATATTCTGTGCAGTGAGATTCAGTGTCAACAGTTTCCCGTTCTTCCCGTAGATATCCGTTCCGGCAGAGATGTTCCACAACGTGTAGGAAGGAGTCTCACTCTCTGTATTATTGACGGTACAAACATGATTCTGCCGCATGTTACAATCCATTTCAATCTCGGCAAAGAGATTGCTGAAGGCTTTGTTGCCACAAAGGATATCGTAATGGAGGGTAGAGAGCCATCTGGGTGCCGGAGTGAACGGCAGGTATCTGTTGTCTCTGTCTGCATTTATCTGCTGGGCATCCACATACGAGAAGGAGTTTTCGAGATGTAAGTTGCTGACAGGGTGGACAATGAAGGTAGCCTCAAAACCTAACAGTCGGGCATCATGCTGACGATAGGAGAAGGCATCCTTATCCTCCACGACCAGTCCGTTCTTCTCCATAAAGATGAAGTTGCTGATGCGATTGGCAAAGAGGGCCAGCTTGGCAGAGAAGGGTTCAGACGAGTAGTCAAGACCCCAATCAAACTGCCATGAACCTTCCGCTTTAAGGTCTTTGTTTCCAATCTCATAACGTAGTGTTCCCTCATGTTCCCCGTTACTGCCTAACTCACTGAGGTTAGGAGCACGGAAACCACGTGCTATATTAGCGCGGATATCGAAAGTGGGGGTGATGTTATAGATGATACCTGTGCTCATCGAGAATCCTGTGAACGAACGGGTGAAAGATTCAAAGCGTAGAGCATCCTCCTCATACAACGCATGACTATGTAGGCGACGGTTGTCGATGCGTACTCCACCGTTGATATGCAGTCGTTCATGGAAATCCTTGTTGAAAGTAGTGAAGACTCCGATATCGAAGAGATGGTAGGCTGGGATGAGATACTCATCACCGCGGTTACGTGATTGTTGCCACATGCCGTTCACACCAAAGTTCCCTGTCCATCCGTTCCATTCGGGGGTGACGTATCTTACATCGTAGTTGAGCGTATGTAACTTAAAATCCAATCCGCACTCCGTGGGTTCCTCAAATTCCTGTCGGCGGTTCTGCTGATAGCCCACCAATGTCTTCAGTTGTCCTTCACCCAACCGGAACATCTGATCCAATACAACCTTGTAATGGTGTATTTGTTGGAAGGGAGATTCCTCCTCGCCTGTCTCTTCCTCCTCTTCTCCTCCAGCTTCTACAATACCGGGTTTCAGATGGTAATAGCTCATCTTCAGATGACTGTATCCCCACTGTTTGTTAAAGCCCAGCATGCCGTTGAGTGCCTGTTCCGCAAACTGGGAGTTATCCACTGTCCCATTACGGGGATTCTTGTATACGTCAGAGTGTTTCTGACTCCAGCGCCAGTCCCATACAAAACCGTCTTGATTTCCCGCAATATTGGCGGAGTACTGCCACAGGTGACTGTTCGTCTGGTAACCTCCCGACAGGTTCCCCCTTATCGTATTTATCGGTGCTATGGGGGCATCATGCAGGATGATGACCCCAGCCATGGCATCTGAACCGTACATGAGTGAGGCTGGTCCTTTGATGACCTCAACGGAGTGGACAGCATCACCATCTACCTCCAAGCCATGTTCATCACCCCATTGTTGTCCTTCCTGTCGGATGCCGTCGTTGACGGTGAGTATCCTATTATATCCCAGTCCGCGGATAACCGGCTTTGAGATGCCGCCGCCTGTTGTAATTTGTGAGATGCCCGGATGCTTGCTGATAGCATCGATGATATTCGTAGCGGCAAGACGCTGCAGTTCGTTAGCCGAGATGACACTCACCGGTGATGGAATATGGTTAAGATGACTGCCACCTGTCAGTCCGGTGACAACAATCTCGTGCAGGTGGACACAGCTGTCGTTGTTCACCTGTGCCTTTATGTGCATATTGAGAAGCAACATAAAGACAATAAAAAGAGCCTTCTTTGTCGAATTCATGGGTACAAAAGTACGATAATTCTCCTTTTCATATTTGTTCATTAAATATTAATTGTGTACTTTTGCAGGAAATTTAGAAATATTATGACTTTATATCCCCAACTAATAATAGACGCCCTGGCTACCGTAACCTATCCGGGGACAAAGAAAAACCTTGTAGAGAGTGGTATGGTTGCCGACACACCCAGCATCAACGGTATGAAGGTGAAGGTGGTGCTGGAGTTCCCAAGAGACACCGACCCCTTCCTGAAATCCACCGTCAAGGCAGCCGAGGCCGCCATTCATTATCATGTCGCCAAAGACGTGGAGGTAGAGATTGTCACGGAGTTTAAGTCGAAGGCTCGCCCGCAGGTGGGAAACTATCTCCCCGGCGTGAAGAATATCATCGCCGTTAGTTCCGGTAAAGGTGGTGTGGGAAAGAGCACGGTGTCAGCCAATTTAGCCATAGCCCTCGCCCGTCTGGGGTATAAGGTGGGGCTGTTGGATGCGGATATCTTTGGTCCGAGTATTCCCAAGATGTTTAACGTGGAGGATGCCCGTCCGTATGCTGTGCATGTGGATGACCGTGACCTGATAGAACCGATAGAGAAATACGGTATCAAACTGTTGAGTATCGGTTTCTTCGTGAGTCCTGACACGGCAACATTATGGCGGGGCGGCATGGCGTCGAATGCGCTGAAGCAGTTGATAGCCGATGCCGACTGGGGAGAGCTCGACTATTTCATTATCGACACGCCACCGGGAACCTCCGATATTCACCTCACCTTGTTACAGTCGTTACCCATCACAGGAGCCGTCATCGTCTCCACACCGCAGCAGGTGGCGCTGGCAGATGCCCGCAAGGGTGTTGACATGTACCGTAATGAGAAGGTCAATGTTCCTATCTTAGGACTGGTGGAGAATATGGCATGGTTCACGCCGGTGGAACTGCCCGAGAACAGGTATTACATCTTCGGAAAGGAAGGTTGCAAGCAATTGGCTCAGGAACTTCAGGTTCCTTTGTTGGCACAGATCCCTATCGTGCAGGGTATCTGTGAGAGCGGTGACAACGGTAGTCCTGTGGCACTCTCTTCCGATATGATGACAGGCATTGCCTTCCTGAATCTGGCACAGGCGGTGGTGACGGTTACCAACCGCAGGAACAAGGAGCGGGAGGCCACAAAGATCGTTGCTGTCAACGATTGATGATTTCTTTCAGGAGGGTTATTCTTTCTCTTTCATATTTTTTGCTACCTGCGCACGCTCCTGCATATAATCCAAACGTTCTATAGCCCGTTTGCGCGTGTGAATAATCTGATAGCGGTAAACGAGACAGGCAAGGAGGAAATAGACGATTACCTGCAACCATAACATCTGATACTCAAACTGTATCTCGTGTAATGTCGCACCCATGGAGTTCATTCGGATGAAACCTCTGACAGCCCAGGTGGAGGGGAAGAGCCAAGAGACACCTTGCCAGAATCCCGGGATGTTACTCTGCGGCCAGGAGACACCAGCCATGAAGAGGAGAGGCAGGGATGTGAAGACCACCAAAAGGATGACATTCTCACGATATTTGATAACGCAGGAGGCGAACAAGCCGAAGAAGATACACGCCAAGAGGAAGGGCAGCATTAGTCCGATAAGGTCGGTACCTCGTGCCAGTGTGGTAAAATGGAACAGTCGTGGAACGATAAGGATGACGTACGCGCTGATGACCATATATACCATGAGATAGCACAAAGCCTTGCCGAAGACGATACGGAAGAGACCGTTGTAGTGCTTGCTGATAGGAACGAGGTCCTTGTAACGGTTGTTCTCACGCGCTGTGCCCGCCGCCAGACCAATACCTAAGAGGAGCGTCTGTTGTAAGATCAGTATCAATACACCCGGCAGGATAAAGTTACCATAGCCACCGGTGGTGTTGAAGATCGGCACCTCCTCGAAAGCCAACGGTTGTGTCGTGATCTCATCCTCCCTGTCAGTATAGTTCTGCGACAGACTCACCTGTATCTTACTGTTCATCTCTCCCTGCACCGACGTGGCTGTCTGGTATATCGCCTTGTAGTTCAACATTAAGGCCATATCGCAATAGACACTAACCGTTGCCTGCTCCATCCTGTTGAGACGGGTAGCAAAGTCATCGGGGAAATAGAGAATACCATGAACAATCTGTTTCTTTACGAGATCCTGAGCCTCTTTCAGGTCATTACACCGATAGGCCACCTTCGTATTCGGGGAGGCATCAAAATGGCGGATGAATGTACGGCTCAGCGAGGAGTTGCTCCTGTCGACAACCGCTGTGGGTACCTCTCTCACCACCTCGTTATTATAGCACCATGAGTAAATGAGTGGGTAGAGGATGGGTACGATGATAAAGAAAATGAGCACACCCTCATCCTGAACAACGGATTTGATCTCCTTTGCCCAAATGTAACACATGTCGTGTATTCCTTCATTGATCCTATGTAAGAGAGAGTTGTTGTTCATTTCTTATCACTTTATGGTATATATTGGAACTCCAGTAACGCTCTACGTATGTTCTTGATGATAAAGAAAGGCAGACATAGGAAAATACCCATGGCCATGAAATGGAACCATGCCGTGGTGAAGGGATAGCCATTGAAGACACACAACTGATATATCATGTAATAATGGCGCAAGGGGAACAGATTGGCAAGGGCGACGATAGGACTGTCCATGGCTGTGATGGGGAACGTGGCGCCGCAGGCCGTAAATCCTAACATTGCCCACAGAGAACAGATACTCATAGACATTCTCAGAGAGGGCATCAGACCAAAAATGAAGATACCGAAGGCCTGTCCTACGAGTACCGTGAGCACCGCCAGCAGGATCAACATCCATAGACTTCCCTCATGCGGGAAATGCAGGCAACCGAAGAGATACCAGCAATAACCGAGCATGATGACAAGAAAGATGATATGTTGCAGGAGATATTTTCCTATCAGTGCCACATAGATATTGTTGTCAGCCAGCTTCATCAGCTCCTCTGAACCCTTGAATTTCAGTTCTGTACCCAACGAATAGGCGGAAATGAGAAAGATAAAGAGCATGAGGATCCCAGGGATTAGGAAGGTGCTCAGGTAATAGTTATAATTGGTATAGGGATTGGTGATGGCATGCAGGTCGATGACAATCGGTTGCAGGAAAGCCTGTATCTGCTTGTCGGTAGCGCCCTTCGCCCGTAGGGTGGCCTGACCTACCGCCGCAGAGCCCAGACTGCTGATGGTCTTCAGTTCTTTCATCAACTGTGCACCGGCTGTCAGTGACGTGTTGCTGTAATAGAATGAGATCTTAGGTTGGCGTGATGCCAGCAGCTCCTCCGTTGTCCCCTTGGGGAAATAGAGAAAGGCATAGATTTTATTCTCCTGAATGGCTTTGCGGGCTTCGTTGACATTGGGATAATAGGCTGTCACATGACTGGCTTGGAAAGCATCCAGCTTTCTGATGAGGGCGCGTGTGGTAGTGGTCTGGTCGTTGTCTACGATACCTACCGGCATGTCAGAGGGCTGACCTTCTTGTAGAAAAGTAGTGAAGAAGAAAATGACGAAGATGGGAAAGAACACCATACAGAAAAAGTATATGGCGTTTCTCCTCATGATTCCGCACTCACGACGGGCTATGCGAAAAATACGGATGATGATGTCTCCCAACTCCTGCATGAAAGGCTCTTACTTCTTTATAATCAGAGACATGCCCGGGCGTAAACCCTCAAACTTTTCCACAGGACGGGCTTTCACCTCAAAAGTCTTCAGGTCGTACTGGCCACTGCTCTTTGTCGCTTTCCATACGGCATACGACCCCTGGTCTTTCATGTAATAGACCTTCATCTTGATGTCTTTCTTGAAAGCAGGACTGAAAGCGGTAAACTCAGTGCCTACCTGCATGCCCTCTAACTGATCCTCCCGTACATTAAAGGTGCCCCACAGATCATCCATAATGGCGATGCTCATAATGGGAGAGCCCGTGCCAACCAGCTCGCCCACCTTCGGATAGACATCACTCACCTCGCCTTCCATGGTAGCTGTCTGAATGGTCTCGTGAATATAGGAGTTGACTTCCTGAACGGTACTACGTGCACGGGCCACCTGAGCGGCAGCTGCCTTCTTCTCTTCCTTGCGGGCGCCCTCCACAGCCAGGTCATACTGACTCTTGGCGGCTTTCTCCTGAGCCTCCATCGCCTTATAAGCAGCAAGGGCTTCATCACGTTTCTGGGCTGTCATCACCCCTTCGTCATACAGACGCTGTACACGGTCATAGGTCTTCTTGGCAACCTCAGCGCCAGCCTTGGCCTGCTGCCAAACCTGGTAAGCACCTTGTATCTGTTGCTGACGGGCTCCGTTCTGTGCCATCTCGCTGAGTGCGGAGGCGGCATCCTCCGCACTCTGTGCCTGCGCCTTCTTCGCTTCTATCTCGGGAGCATCGAGAATAGCCAGTGTGTCACCGACATGGACATAGTCACCCTCTTTGACACGCAGTTCCAAGATTCGTCCCGGTACCTTACTGGATACACGATATTCACTCACTTCCACCTCACCTTGTATCTCATCAGGGGTGCGGTCAAGGGTAAAGAATCCGATGACACCTACGATTACTACTGCAGCGATAAAACCAATGATGGCCAGTAGTATATTATTATGCTGTTGTTTTGCTGACATTTTATAATATCGTTAATCGTTTTATATTCCATTTAATACACCCATAGCCTTCTTCAGACCCTCTTCAGAAAGACGCACGTCAATAGCAGCATCGATATGCTGCGTCTTGGCCTGCAGCCATGCCGTCTGCGCCTCCATCACCTCCGTGGCTGTCATCACTCCCTCCTGGAAACCGATGTTGGCACAACGGAGATTCTCTTCTGCCTTCTCTACATTCTTGATGGTCATGGCATATTTCTTATTCGCTTCCTTTACCTTGAAAAGGTTCTGGTTCACCTGTAGCTCTATCAGATCCTTTGCTTCCGCCAATTCCAGATTGGCAATGGATGTTGCAGCCTTGGTGGCACGGATCTTATAGGTTCCTTCCTGCCAACTCCAGATGGGGACACGAACAAGAATGCCTATATTCCATACACCACCGAACTTATTCTCATAACCATTATACAGATTGGGGTTGGTGACGAGATAACCACCGGTGAGCGCTATCTGAGGAAGATAGGCAGCACGGGTGAGACGGGTGGCCTGCTCTGTGATATCGACGGCATCTGACAACATCTTGATCTCAGGACGGTTCTCCATGGCCACCTCTGTGCTTCCCGAGATGGTCATCTCCGGTGTCGTAATGGGGGCATTGTCCTCATCTGTCAGGGTGATAGGAGTGTCGAGGGGCAATCCGCACTGCTGACATAAGAGCATCTTCGCCAGTGTCAGACCGTCTTCCGCCTGAGTGCACATCATCTCTGCCTCATTTACCTTGACACTCACTTTCAGTCCGTCGGCACGGGTGGCGACACCCTCACGGATCATCTTCTGCACATCGTTGTCGAGCTTCTGTACCAGCGAGAGGAAATTTTCCGAGAGGTTGTTCTTCTGTCTCAAGGAGCAGATAAGCCAATAGGTCTCATCCACATTAAAGATTGTGTTCTGTATACTGCTCTCCGTGGCATGGCTGGTGAGGTCTTCGTTGATCTCCGCCATCTTGTTGGCAGCGGTGATGGCTCCACCCATATACAATGGCTGGGTAACCATGACAGCAGCTCCCATCATATTCCTGTTGTTGGTGCGGAAAGCCTGACGGATATCTCCACCTACGGCATTCAGCGTCTGTGCCAAAGGTGTGGTTACCTGACTGGCTATCTGTCCGATGGTCTGTGCCTGTGCTGGGGTGATGATGCCATTCTGTGCCAGTGATGTCAGCACGGATGAGAGATGTCCTTCTGCCGCACTACCCACATTCGCGCCAAGATTATTCAAAGCACTCTTCTGGTCGTCACTCAACAGGGATATCTCTTTGCTCATCAGTTCGTAGCCACCAACAGCATCCACCTTGGGAAGATATTTGGTGGCCATCGCCTTCTTGGTATAGCGCGCGATCTCTTGGTTGAAACGGGCTACCGACAGCTGTTTGTTGTTGCGCAAAGCCATTGCCCTGCAACTGTCAAGACTCAACGTCTGTTGAGCTCCGGCAGGAAGCAGACAGCCTGTCAACAAGAGTATTGAAAGTAATTTCCTCATACTGTAAATGATCCTTAATTGAACGTAAAACTGCGTGATCCGATCATCTGACCGTCAGCGAAGACACTTACCTTATATGTGCCGGCACTCAGAAATTCCGCTACATCCCAATACATGGAAACCGGTGTCTCATTACCTGTATATTCGATGCCTTTTTTCATGGAATATTGCAGGCTCTTGTTCTCATAAGTGAAAGTGCCGCCATTGGTGAGCACACCGCCGGTGGGTGTCATGATTCTGACATAGAGGGTGCGGATGCCATTGCCGGCGGTGACATTCTTCGCGATATTGAAATTAATCTGGATATTCTTTGCCTTGTCCACCTTAGTGATATTCTTTCCTTTCTTGTCTTTCAGACTCATGGAGATACCTGTAGCGTCAAGCTGTGCGGCAATGGCCACTTTCTCTGATAACGAGGTTTTCTCGGTGTTCAGATTCTCTATCTGACGCGTCGCCTCCTCATACTGCCCTCTCACACGGGTGTTCTCGGCAGCTAAGTTCTCGTTGAGACGATTCAGGGAGTCGATCTCCAAGACATAACTGCGGATGACGGCACGACAGGTAGCCAGCTCCTTCTTCAGACGGGTGATCTCACGGGCATCGTTGGCTTTCACCTCCCTCAGCTCTTTCAAAAGCTGTTGGGTGCGCAACTGCTCCTGTGTCAACTGGGCAATAATGGAATCATTATTGATCTGTGTCTTCATCTCACTATATTGCCGGGCAAACTGCTCATACTCGTTCTGCATCTCTTTCTTGTCGAGCTCTGCCAACTCTTGCATGTCTTGATTTACCTTCTTCTGCTGGTCTAGATTATAGTACAGATATCCTACACCTGACATCAATAGCAGGAGAATCAGTAAAAGTGGAATTAATATTTTTTTCTTCATAACTCCGGTGATTATTAACTCATGTAATCTGTAGAATTTAAAAATATTGGTGCAAAAGTAGTTTTTTTTTGTGAAACGACAAAGTAAAATCCTTATGTAAAACATAAATAATCATTTCTTAGTTTCTTTTAAAGAAAAAAAGAACAATTGTCATTTAATGATAATCTTTTTGTTTTTCTATGGCTCAGGAAAGTTTTTTGTGAGAATTACGTGTTTTATTTTATTTTTTTGTATATTTGCCGATAATATATTCACGTTATGGAAAAAGAAGGGTTTTGGTATCGTGTTTTTGATTTATACTATGATGGTTTCCGCAATATGAAACTGGGGAAGACATTGTGGCTGATTATCGGAATAAAGCTGTTCATCATGTTTTTTGTGCTGAAACTGTTTTTTTTCCCCGACTTTCTGAAGACGCATACCCAGAAGGGGGAGGAGGCTGATTATGTCGTAAGGGAATTTGTTCAACGATCGGAATAAGCAATAATCATTAACAATTATAACAATAAAAGGTATGACAAGTATTTTGTTGAATGTTGATGCCAGTACCATCGATTGGTCAAGGGCGCAATTTGCGCTTACGGCTATGTTCCACTGGCTTTTTGTCCCTCTGACATTGGGACTTGCCGTGATAATGGGAATCACGGAAACATGCTATTACCGTACAAAGGATGTCTTCTGGAAAGATGTCTCCAAGTTCTGGCAGAAACTCTTCGGAATCAACTTTGCCATGGGTGTGGCAACCGGAATCATTCTGGAGTTTGAGTTCGGAACGAACTGGAGCAACTACAGTTGGTTTGTAGGGGATATCTTCGGTGCTCCATTGGCGATAGAAGGTATCGTTGCTTTCTTTATGGAGTCAACATTCGTGGCAGTGATGTATTTCGGATGGAACAAGGTGTCCAGAGGATTCCACCTGGCATCCACCTGGCTCACCGGTCTTGGCGCTACCATCTCGGCATGGTGGATCTTGGTGGCAAACGCCTGGATGCAGTGTCCGGTAGGATGCGAGTTCAACCCCGACACGGTGCGTAACGAGATGTTCTCTTTCTTTGATGTGGCACTGTCTCCCTTTGCTGTCGTCAAGTTTTTCCACACCGTCATATCCTCTTGGATTATCGGTGCGGTCTTTGTCGTGGCTGTAAGTTGCTGGTACCTCATGAGGAATCGTGAGAGGAAACTGGCTTTGAAGAGTATGAGGATCGCTGCCATCGTAGGTCTCGTAGCTGCTGTGCTGGCAGGTGCTACCGGACATATCTCAGGTGAGCAGGTGGCCAAGAAACAACCGATGAAGCTGGCGGCAATGGAGGCTCTTTACAATGGTGGTGAAGACCAGAGCCTGACGGCAGTGGCATGGGTGAATCCTTTCAAACAGCCAGACTTTACTGTGGAGGAGGAACCTCCCCTGCGTATTGCCATGCCGTATGCGCTTTCCATTATGGCCACACGTAATCCTCATGGCTTCGTGCCGGGTGTCAACGAATTGCTGAACGGCTACACAGCGCCGGATGGCACGGCGGAACCTTCTGCAGATGAGAAGATAGAGATGGGGAAAAAAGCGATTGTGGCTCTGGCGGAATACAGAAAGGCAAAAGCTGCGGGCGATGAGGCTACGGCAGCCGTTCAGTCAGAGATCATAAAGGATAATTTCAAGTATTTCGGTTACGGATATATCAAGGACAAGTCGGAGCTGGTGCCGTATATCCCCATCAACTTCTGGGCTTTCCGTGTGATGGTGGGCTTGGGTTGTCTCTTCATCCTTTTCTTTGCTGTTATCCTGTTTATGGACTGGCGCAAGAAAGACTTGGCGAAGTTGCCCAAGTGGCATTACATTGTGGCTATCGTCCTTGTGCCGTTGGCATATCTCGCCAGTGAGAGCGGATGGTTGGTGGCAGAATTCGGACGTCAGCCGTGGACGATTCAGGATATGCTACCGGTGAGTGCTTCGATCTCAGATATTCCTTCAGGCAGCGTGGCACTGACCTTCTTTATCTTCCTGATATTATTCTCTACGATGTTCGCCGTTGAACTGAGCATCCTGCTCAAACAGATAAAGAAAGGACCTGAATACACCGAGTAGCATCCTTCCTATATAACAGAGGTATCAATTTTTAAAGCGATTCATGATTATGACATACAGTTTCTTACAACAATATTGGTGGTTCCTGGTGAGTCTGCTGGGAGCTCTGCTGGTTTTCTTAATGTTCGTGCAAGGAGCTAATTCCTTAATCAACTCATTGGGAGCAACGCCGGAGGGAAAACGGATGGTGCTCAACTCCACAGGAAGGAAATGGGAACTGACCTTCACGACCTTGGTGACATTTGGCGGTGCCTTCTTTGCTTCTTTCCCCCTGTTCTACAGTACAAGCTTCGGAGGTGCTTACTGGGTATGGATGCTTATCCTTCTGACTTTTGTGTTACAAGCTGTCAGCTACGAGTTCCAAAACAAGTTGGGTAACTTCCTCGGACCGAAGACATTCCAGTTCTTCCTGATCCTTAACGGTGTGTTAGGACCTTTCCTGATCGGCTGTGCTGTGGCCACCTTCTTCAACGGCAGTAACTTTATCATCGAGAAAGCATCGCTGATGGATCAGATGGCACCGATCATCTCTAAGTGGGCCAATGCCTCCAACGGATTAGATGCTGTCCTCGATCCCTGGAATCTTATATTCGGATTTGCCGTGCTCTTCTTGGTGCGTATCTTAGGCATCCTCTATGTGATGAATAATGTGAATGATGAGGATATCCGTTCTCGTGGCAGTGTGCGTCTGTTAGGAAATACGGTGGCTTTTCTCATCTTCTTCCTGGCTTTCCTTGTGAGAACACTGTTCAAGGATGGATATGCCTATAATCCGGAAACCAATGAGATCTTCATGGAACCTTGCAAATATCTGCATAACCTCCTGACGATGTGGCCGTTGTTAATCATCTTCCTCGTGGGAGTCATTCTCCTTCTCTATGCTATTATCCGGACGGTGAGAAGCAAGACTTATATTAAGGGTATTTGGCCGGCAGGTATCGGAACGGTACTCGTCGTATTGGTCTTGTTCCTGATCACTGGGTGGAACAACACTTCTTATTATCCTTCCAATGCTGACCTGCAAAGCTCTCTCACCATCGCCAACTCCTGCAGTAGTGAGTTTACGCTACGCACGATGGCAGTAGTGAGCTTGTTCATACCATTCGTCTTGGCATATATAGCCTATGCGTGGTATAGCATGGATAAGAAAAAGATAGATAACGACGATATTACTCACGGAGAAGTTTATTAAGACTTAAATATGAAAATAAAACTGACAGCAGTCCTGCTGTTTTTTACACTTACCATTTCTGCACAGGATCTCTCTTCCTGTGCGGAGGTGGTCTTGGAGACAGATAGTGGTTCCATCCGCATAGCGTTGTACAATGAGACTCCTAAACATCGGGATAATTTCCTGAAACTGGTGAAAGAGGGGTTTTATGACGGTGTGCTCTTCCATAGGGTAATAGAGAATTTCATGATACAGACGGGCGACAGCACCACACGTCATGCCCAGCCCGGGGAACTGCTGGGCGAGGCTCCTTATGAGAACTATACCATCCCTGCGGAGATCCGCTTTCCGCAGATTTTCCACAAACGGGGTTCTGTGGCTGCTGCAAGAGAGGGTGATGATGTGAACCCTGAGCATGCCTCGTCAATGGGGCAGTTCTATATCGTATGGGGAAAACGTTTCAGCAGTAATATGATGGACGACATGGAAGAGCGTCTGTCTCGTACCACAAAGACTTTCTTCTCCTTCCCGCGGGAAATCAGGGAAGCCTATTATCGAAAAGGAGGAACTCCCCATCTCGATACACAATATACTGTCTTTGGAGAGGTGTTAGAGGGATTGGATGTGGTGGATAAGATACAAAAGATGCCTGGTGATGAGAATAACCGGCCGTTAACAGACATCAGAATCATAAAGGCTACGGTAGTAAAAGACATTTAACATCGGCAGAAAGCGTCTAAAAGAAGGGGTCGCATCACTTGCGGCCCCTTCTTCGGATATCAACTTAACTACTGTTTAATACAACATTCATTTCCTTGTGAATCCTTTCTCATTAGTATCCGGGATTCTGATATTCCGAACCATTAGAGATAGACTGGATGAATGTCTCCGGGAATGGTTTTACGGTATATTCAGCTTTGAAATATTGGCCAAGGTCAGGATGAGTCTCATTCAGATAACTGCTAGTCAGCAATCCTGCGCGTTTCAAGTCGAAGAAACGACAGTATTCTCCACACAGCTCTCTTCCCCGCTCATCAATAACCGTACGCACATTCGGTGCTCCTGTGAGCGCTTTAGCACCGGCGCGGGTGCGCACCTTATTAATGTATGTCAGGGCTTGTGAGGTGTTGTTGAGGTATATGCTGGCCTCTGCTGCAATCAGGTACACTTCCGGCATACGCATGATAAAGGTAGCGTTGAGGTTGCCGTTTCTTGATTTGGATGCGTTGGCCACATAGTAGTTGTCGCTGAGATGTTTCTTCAGGGAAGGATAGATATATCTGAAGTGATTCTCTTTGCCATTCAATATCATCTTTACGTTACGGCCGGCATCATCGTAAACATCCTTGTAGTCAACCAACAGATATTTTGATGTGGCTTTGTTGTCCACCTCTGAGGCATAATCATCATCCTGTGGTACGACAACTTTATATGCAAGCTCGCCAGAGGATATCTTCTGTCCGACGACGCTGGCATCTTTGTTGAAGTTTGCCTGTGTGTTGGCATCCCAGGTAAAGTCCTTGTTTGCTTTCCATTCTGTGGTGAATGAAGCGTGGAATCGTGGATCGAGTGATCCGTCTGTCTGAACAAAGAGGCTGAGCAAGTGCTGTGTAGGCATGAAATAACCTTCTTTGTCATATTCATAAGATACAATGGCAGCCTGATTCTGCGTCCACGCACCGAAATGACTTAGCGCACACTGGAAATTCTCATCGTTACGGTTCAGTTTCCAGTTACCGTTGCTTGAACCGTGACCGTCTGTTCCTGCATACCAACGATGCTTCCACAGTGCCTCCTTATTGTTCAGGTTGTTATTCTTGTCAAAGACCTCAGCAAAGGTGGGATACATATAGGCACCATAGTTGGCACCACCAGACTCGCAGTCGCTGATAAGCTTCTGAGCTGTCTCCAATGCTTTCTGCTGATATTCGTCAGTGCCGTATTCATGAGTCTGAAGATACGCTTTTGCCAACATTCCTAAGGCAGCTTTCTTCGTAGGTGTCGTGCAGGTGGCGTCTGTTCCTTTCTCCAGCCACTCTGCGGCAAATTCCAAGTCAGGGATGATAACCTCTTTGTAAATCTCCAACGGCTCTGTCTTTGTGGGAGCATAATCGGTGGAGGTGGCGGGTTCTGTCATCATGGTGACACCACCAAACAACTCAACAGCATTGAAGTAATATACGGCACGCATAAAACGGGCCACCGCTAGCTTCGCATTTCTGGCAGCCTCCGTCTTGAAGGGTACCTTTGGTGCTTTGGCAATCACCTGATTGCAGGCTCCGATACCATCGTAGATAGAATACCAAAGACTGAGTGTGTGAGAGATATTCGGCGACGCACCTGCGTCAAACCAGAAATACTGTGTGTATGAGGAGTTGATGTTAGCCCTGTATGTCCACAGGTCTGTGTCACCCTCTGAGTACATCATATAGAATTCTGTTCCGTAGAGCTGGCGCTCCATGCCAAAGTATGTCTGGTTGACCAATGCTTCGTAAGTGGTCTCTGATGTTGCCAGTGCATCCATCGTAAAGCCGCCAGGGTTCTCTTCCTCAAGGGAACATGAGAAAAGAGTTGTTGTCAACGCTGTTAACAATACAATGTTTTTTATTATTGTCTTCATTTTACAATCCTCCTTTTTTAGAATGTGATATTAACACCAAACACAAACTGCTTGTAAGTCGGGAAGGAATCCGATCCGCCCATTTCAGGATCAGTGCCCTTCAGCTGACTCTCTTTACAGATGATCCAGGGATTATATGCCGTAAAGTAGAAACGACATTTCTCCATCATAGCATAACGACTTATTTTCTTCGGTAGGGTATATCCCAATGTGATATTCTTAATCTTGAAGAATGATCCGTCGAAGATACGCAATGAGGTGACACCGATAGACTGGTCATCACCGGAACCTGGTGCCGGATAATAAGCATCTTGGTTGCTCTCTGTCCAGTAGTCGATACCTGACAACTGGTTCTCTGCCACTGATGACTTGGCGGTGTAGAAACCCAGCAGCTTGCTGGTAATGGTCTGACCTAAACGAGCCATGGCATATACCGTAAAGTCGAAATCCTTATAGGTAAAGGTATTGTTAAGACCGAGAATCCAGTTCGGATTCTGATGTCCGACAATCTGACGGTCGTTGGTGCTATACTTGTGCTTCCCTCCGTCACCGTCTTTCTCTACCGTCTCAATCTTCACCCAACCAGGTTTCACTCCATAGGTGTCGAGCTCTTCCTGACTGGCACTGGTACCCCAGATACCTGCATATTTGTAATCATATACTGACTTGATGGGATTTCCGATAAAGAGATTCTCATTCACAAGGTCTCCGTTGAGCAAAGCTTCAATCCTTTCTTTCTGCCATGCCGCTGTCAGAGAGGTCGTCCAACTGAAGTCACGGGTGATGATATTACGACTGTTGATAGTCATCTCAAGACCTTTGTTGCTGGTCTTGGCGAGGTTCTCCCAAGTACTCAATGTCCAGCCCCATCCGGTGGCACCAGTGGTAATTGGCATGGTACGTTTGAACAACAGGCCACGGGTAATTGTCGTGTAATAATCAATCGTACCGTCGATACGGCTGCCAAGGATACCGAAATCAAGACCAAAGTTCCAGTTATATGACTTCTCCCAACCTAAGGTAGGACTCTCATAATTACCGGAGAACTGTGCGAAAGAGGCTATTTTCCCATCTACGGTCACACCGGAGTTGGAGTAGAGGTAAGCCCGTGTCGTCGTACCATACGCACCCACACCTCCTGAGTTACCGGTGATACCTGCACCGATACGCAGTTTCAGGTTGTCAAGCCACGACTTTGTCCCTTCCATGAATTTCTCATCGCTGATACGCCAACCGAGAGCGGCTGCGGGGAAGGAATCCCATTTGTTACCTTCAGAGAAGAATGACACACCGTCCCAGCGATTGGAGAAGGTAAAGAGGTATTTCCCCTTATAACTATAGTTAAAGCGTACGGCATACGACATTTTCTGTGTCTGAGTGAACGCCGACTCAAGACGATAGCTTGTGGCAGCGAGCATGTTCCAGTATTGCCATACGTCAAGGGCTTGGTTGTTTGCACCATTCTGGCTGTATTCCGTGTTGCTTTTCTGCCATGAAGAGACACCTGTGATACCGAAAGTATGGTCAGCGACGGTCTTGGTGTAACTCAGAATGTTTTCCCAAGTGTAGCCATAGGCATCATTATAGGTAAGATCGGCATGCGGTGTTCCGGCATAAGTAGGACGGTTCGCATTGGCATCCGCACCCCAATACTGACCTAAACGTGAATGTGACAATTCTCCGTTTACCTGTGAGCGGAAGGTAAGGCCGTCGATAGGATTCAATTCCAGATATCCTATGGCGTTGATATAGGTGCTGCGTGTGTTACGGGCATACTGATAGAGGATATCGTCAGACAGCGGGCTGTACTGATTGGAGATATACTCGTGGTTGATGTTGCCGTTGTCATCGTACACATCACCAAGCGGCAGGGAGGTAAGGGCACGGGTGTATGTCTTGTTGTCACCACGGTCGTGGATGCTATAGTTCAGGTTGGAGGTGAAACCAATCTTTGCCCACGGGAAGATTTCCTGGTCTATGTTCAGACGGAGTGCGTATTTGTCACGCTGCTCCTTCTGTAAGAGACCCTTGTCTTGATTATATACCGCAGAGGCATATATCTTGGTCTTCTCCGTTCCACCGGTAACGGAAAGTGAATATTTCTGCGTGGTGGCAGTACGACCAGACACCTCGTCAATCCAATCAATCCACTTACCTGCGTTGTATGCATCGATATAGTCTTGATTTCCACCTAACAACGCATTGACGTTGTCAGGATAGCTTCCGTTCTTGTATTTGTATGCCTCGCGGTAATAGGTGGTCCATTCTTCTCCGGTCATCCCGTTTTTGAATTCGGGAGTGCCACTCCATCCATAGTAACCGTCAAAGTTTACTTTTACCTTACCGACCTGACCGCGCTTTGTCGTAATGATTACGACACCGTTTGCTCCTGCGGAACCATAGATAGCTGTCGCGGAAGCATCTTTCAAAACGTCAACGCTCTCAATATCGTTGGGGTTAATGGCATCGTAGCTGCCGGGGAGACCATCGATGATAAATAACGGCTGGTTGTCGCCATAGATGGAACGTGAACCACGTAGCAGCAGGTTGACACCTGCACCAATCTCGCCACTCTCTTTCGTAATGTCGAAACCGGCAATCTTTCCCTGGAGAGCCTCCATCACATCACTCGTAGGAGCAATGGTAACATCCTCATTCTTCATGGAAACGACAGATCCGGTGAGGTCGCGCTTCTTTTGGGTTCCATAACCCACGACTACAACCTCATCAAGTCCAAGAGCATCTACATCCATCTTGACACTCATGTTACGGGTAGCGGTAAGAGTCTGACTCTTGTAACCTGTGTAGGAGAATTGGAGCTTCTTGCCGTCTACACCGTTCAACACAAAGTCACCGTTGAAATCTGTGACAGTACCACCTGTCGTGCCGACGACTTTTACGGTGACTCCGATAAGCGGCTCTCCATTCTCGTCAACGACATGTCCTTTTGTCGGCTGGGCTTGCTGCATGACAGCAACTTGGTCTGGTGAGGTGACATCATTAGTCGCAGCTGCCATACAGGGCATAGAAACTAATAGTACCATCCCAAAAGCCAAAAAGGTTTTCAAAGTTTTTTTCATTAGGTAAATTTTAAGTTAATAATTAATCTAAATAAATTATATTCAGTGCAACGCTTAATGCCTTTTTACTTTAATTTATGGATATATCTAATATGTTAAAATAATAATTATGTCGAAATTTTTGCAAAGTTAAGCTGAAAAAAAAGAAAACCAAAATAATTTAAAAAGAAAAAATAAATATGATTAATTAATTAACAAACAATAACAACTTTACTGTAGATAAATGTTAATACTATCATGAAAAATACGAATGAAATAAAGTAATTAAATCTACCACGAATGGTCATTGCAAAGTGACAGGTAGTTAATGGGTTGTCGATAGATAGTCGTTAAAAAATATTTAACGCTTTGGATGTCAGATGTTTAAGAGTGATTAGGTAGCCGATGATGACATTTTCTTCTTTTGGGCAAAGAGAAAAGGATGGCAGCGGGCAAATGCATCATGACACAGGAAAATCCTCCTGCACCGATTTATAACAATAAATAAAGAGCCGCAGCAATGCGGCTCTTATTAATTAGTTTATTCTTAGATTAATACCCGGAATTCTGGTATTCATCAGGATTCTCCAAGGTGTTGAGCTCGGTCTGCATCACGGGACGGAAATACAGATGGTCACTCTTCTGGACAATCTGCGGGTTCAGTGCCAGACGCTCTAACAAGAGACGGAAACGTTTCAGTGTCTGCCAACGCTGCCACTCACCGATCATCTCGCGAGCATACTCGTCGAGCAAGAAGTTGGCGTTGATGTCGTTGGCCGTGACGTTCATACTGCCGTCATGACCGATACATGCACGGTTGCGGATGACGTTCACACGCTGTGCGGCGGTGGTATTGTCACCCATTCTCCATGCGATCTCTGCGGAGAGCAGGTAGGTCTCAGCCAGACGATAGATGATACAGTCGGCTGCGGAGTAGGGCTTGGAGGCGTTGGTTCCACAGAAGAGGTTCGTGCAGAGGTTCTTCTTCAGTGTGGGGAAGAACTTACCGGGGTTGGCCTGATCCTTGAAATTATCCTCTAAGTTGTAAGTGGCATATCTCAAAGCATCACGCTGTGCCTGTGTGAGGTTTTTGCCGCGTGGGAGATAGATAGCTGTGTCACCGAGGTTGATGTTGTATGCCGTGTTATCCACACGGGTTTCGCTCAAACCAAAACGTTTGGCATCGGCTGATGTCCACTTGTACTGTTTGCCACTATTGGCAGCGTTAATATACCATGTGTCGATGAAGAAGGCTTTGTAACGACCGTCTTTCTCACCATAGAGGTCAAACATATACTTCGATGGTGTCATGTAGCAGTTACCCTTTGCCAAGCGGTAGGCGTCACCATTTACGGTGGTTACAGGAGTGTAGGTGGGTGTCATTCCTGACATACCTATTCCGTCGGAAGCGTTGTTGTAGCTGTCCCAGTGCTTCCAGGCACGGTTATAGTAGTTACCACGTGGGTTCAATGACTGGATGGTGCTGTGTGTCACCACGAAGAGTGCCTCGGCATTGGACTTGTTGTTGTTCTCGTCAAATACCTCATCGATGTCGTTATACAGTCTCACACCCAGTGAAGAGGCATTGCTGATCAGATAGTCGGCAGAAGCCTTTGCGCGCTGGAGCAGCTCTGTCTTCTTGGCATTGTCGATAGCCTCGCAGTAACCCAGTCCGTCTGTATAGGTGGAGTAGGTGAGGGCTGCCTTGGCATCGAGATGGTAGGCGGCGGCACGCGTCACCTTACCATAGATACTCTGCGATACTGGCAGATACTGCTTGGCAAAGTCAAGATCCTCGAGAATAGCATCGTAGAACTCATTCACCGTGCTGCAAGGCAAAGAGGTGATAGCTGATGTGGTAGGCTCCAAGGGCAGATATTTGCCACCCCAGTATTCTACGATACTGAAGAGGGCATGTGCACGGATAAAGTGTGCCTCTGCGGCGAGCGCGTTTTTCTCCGCCTCGCTCAGCCCTTCAACCTTGTCCGCATAGGCGATAGCTGCGTTACACTGGCTCAGGGTGCCGTAGAATCCGCTGTATGCCTCCTGGAACATGGAGGTGTTGGCGCCGAAGTCGTTGGAGTAGATGAGCGCGCGGCTCCAGTTGCCGTTGCTTCCTCCCCTCACATCCTGCCAGATGTCCGTGCCTGCCTCAGATGAGATGATATAGGTGTCCTCAGCCTGTCCGTAGATGATACGTACCATGTCGTAGTAGCATCCGTTGACAAGCTTCTCATATCCGCTGGCTGTCGACCACTCCTGAACGGTGGAGATAGCTGACGGATTCTCTTCCTCAAGGCTGCAGCTGCTAAGCATCACTGTGGCTGTACATGCTGCGAAAGCCATCAATAAATATATCTTTTTCATATTTTTATCCTGTTATGATATTAGAAAGTAACGTTTACACCGATTACGAACTGCTTGGTCAGCGGAGCGTTGTCATCATCGCCGCCCTTCTCCAGATCGTAGTCCTTCAGATAGCTGTCCTTAGCAAAGATGAACGGGTTGCTGACGGTAGCATAGATACGCGCGTTCTGGATGTGTGCCTGCCTGACCACGGTCTTCGGCAGAGTGTATCCCAAGGTGATGTTTCTCACCTTCAGGTAAGAACCGTCAAAGTAGTTCAGGGAGGATGTTCCATTACCTTGGTAGGTATCCTGACTGCCGTTCATGTTCGGCTGCGGATAACGTGCGTCTTGGTTCTCCGGAGTCCAGTAGTCGCAGACAGTGGGCTGCGGTGTGAGACCATCGAGACGATACCATCCTGTCAGACCGTTACGGAAGATCTGTCCCCATCGGCAGATGAGCTGGAAGCTGAGGTCGAAGTTGCGGAATGAGAATGTATTCGTCATTCCCGCTGTCCAGTCTGGAGTGTCATGCCCGATAACCACATAGTCGTTGGCATTGATCTTTCCGTCGCCATCCACGTCAACGACGCGTATCTGACCAGGCTTGGCACCGTATGTGGCGGCTTCTGTCTCCTCAGCGGTTCCCCAAATGCCGTCGTACTGATACATGTAATAGGTGTGCACCGGCTCGCCAATCACGAGGTAGTAGTCTCCATACTGCAGTGGTGTCTCGCTGGTTGTCTTCACGATCTTCTCTTTGTTGGTGTCGAAGGTGAATGCTGTGGTCCAGGTGAAATCCTTGGTTACGATATTACGGCTGTTGATCGCTAACTCGAAACCGGTGTTCTCTGTCTTACCCACATTACTCCAAATCTTGAACGGACTGCTGCCGTATCCACCGGTAGCGTACGGAAGGCTGCGCTCGAAGAGCAGGTCCTTGGTCTTGGTTTTATACCAGTCGGCCACGATTTCCACGCGTCCGTTGAAGAGTCCTATGTCGAGACCTACATCGATCATCGTTGACTTCTCCCATCCCAGATCAAGGTTGGCGATATACTGTGAGTATCCGCTGTATGGCTGACTGACATCCTGGAATCCGATGTTTCCCGTACGTGAGTAGTCCAGTGTGGCATACTCGTCGGCACCGGCGTTACCGGTCACTCCATAACTCAGACGGAGCTTCAGGTTAGAGAGCCAGTCCTTGGTGCTCTCCATGAAAGCCTCGTCGCTGATGCGCCACGCAAAGGCTGCGGCAGGGAAGAAATCCCATTTCTTGCCCTCTGCCAGCATGGATGATCCATCCCATCGTCCACTGAGTGTGAAGAGATAACGGCCAAGCAGACTGTAGTTCAGACGGGCGGCGTAGCTCATCGTCTGGCTCTGCACATAACTGGATGCCACCTTCGGTGTCCCGGTTCCAGCCCCGAGGTTGTGATATTGATAACTGGTCTCGTCAAAGTTATATGCATAGGCCTCCCCCGACTGATAGCGGTTCTTCTGCCAGTCGGTGATACCTGTCACGGTGAACTCATGAATGTCAGCCACCTTGAAATTGTATGTGAGGATATTCTGCCACTGGTAGTTGTAGGTGAAAGTGCTCCTCTTGGATGCCTCAGATCCCGTTGCCAGTCCGTTGAACGATTGTGCCCCGATAAAGTTTCCACGATCTGAATTTCTGAAAGTGCCGCCGATGATGGATTTCAGAGCGAGCCCCTCAATCGGCTTGATTTCTATGTATGCCTGAGGCATCACGGTGAGCGTCTTGGTATTGTTCACATACTGTCCTGAATTCAGGTCTGCCAAAGGGTTGATGTCTGATGTGTTGCCGCCAACCGGGTAGAGCACCATATCACCATTCTCATCGTATGGGGTACCAAGAGGAGGTGTACAGATGATGCGGTTCCATAGACGTCCGTTCATGTGGTCGTAATCCTGATACAAGGCGTAGAGGTTCAGCCCATAGTCAACATAACGGTTCGGGGTGAAATCCACCTTCGCGCGTGCGGAGTAACGTTTCATCTGCTCGTCACGGGTGATACCCTCGGTGTTGTTGTATCCCAATGAGAAATATGAACTTACCTTGTCGTTGGAGTAGTTGGTGGAGATATTGTAGTTCTGTGTCGTACCCGTCTGTGTCGCAAGGTCGAACCAGTCCACCCACTGATTGTTCTGGATTAGCGGCCACATGTAGGATGGCCAGATACTCTCGTCATCGGCCGTACTGCTCCACTTGCCGACGGTCTTGGCGGCCTCACGGCGGAAGTTGATATAATCCTCACCGGTATTGAGCTTCGGGAAAGAGGTGGCCTTGTTCACACCATAGTATGCGTCGAGGTTGACCTGGAATTTTCCCTTCTGTGGGTTCTTGGTGGTGATGATGACCACACCGTTAGCACCGGCAGAACCGTAGATGGCGGTGGAGGAGGCGTCTTTCAGGACCTCGACCGACTCGATGTCATTGGGGTTGATGGCATCAAATGATCCCTCCATGCCATCGATGATGAACAGGGGGTCGTTGTTGCCGTATATGGATCGGTTACCACGCAGCGTCAGTGTGGTATGGTCGCCCAACTCACCCATCGTACGGATGATGTCGAAACCTGCCACTTGTCCTTGGATGGCTTCCATCACATTCACGGTAGGTGTCTTAATGATATCCTCGCTCTTTACTGACGACACGCTACCAGTAAGATCGCGCTTCTTCATCGTACCGTAACCGATGACCACCACATCGTCAAGTCCCATCATGTCGGGCTCCATGGAGATGCTTACGTTGTTTTTCCCGGAGATGTTGACCGACTGTGACTTGTAGCCAGTGTAGCTCAACTCCAATGCGTTCTTTCCAGCCGGAACGTTGATGGTGAAGTTTCCGTCGATGTCGGTAATGGCACCTCCTGCCACGCCTTTGATGATCACGGTAACGCCAATCATAGGCTCTCCGTTCTCGTCAACGACATGTCCTTTGACGGAACGTGCTTGCTGAACACTTTGATTCTCTGCCACGCCGTTATCAGCGCTTGCCATCGCTGGCATGCCGAAGAGTACGGCTGCACAGAAAACCAGAGTCGTTTTCTTCAAGCCACAATTCAAATGCCTGTAAATTTTCATGCTCATGATTTTTTTTTAGGTTTGTTAATAGTTATAATAGAAATGATTAAATTTCTAATATGCAAAAGTAACGTATTTTTCAATAAATTCCAAACATTTCCGAAAGAAATCAAAGATAAAACAAAAATATTAACAAATGTTATTCTTTTGAAATGGAAATTCCTTGTTTTATATTGTCAATAGTAGTAAAATATGAAAGATAACTGTTTCGTTGTGGTTCACAGTTCATAGTTACGAGAGTCCCGAGTCCTCAGGGTCTTACTAATTACAATGGAAAAGGTCACCTATCTCTCCCTGTCCGGTGACTCTTGACGTCCGTTCTCTATATAATATATAATAAGGTGTATCCCTCCTTTCCCCGTCTTTTTGTTTTGACATAAATCAATTTTGGATATTTTTTCCAATAGTGTCCTAAATAAAATTCAAAAAAAGTGAAGGAA
>FLNV01001065.1_pt1 | contig 27500 bp, 27 predicted proteins | sample 1140351 | NCBI WGS metagenome assembly FLNV01 (sample SAMEA3878207, study PRJEB12797) | bioreactor metagenome | biome: Moose rumen | place: Sweden | collected 2011-10
GACACCTGTAACTGTCAGGTTCCTGACGGTCAGCGTCGTGATGGCAGCCTCCAAGGCCGTTAATAAGGTGTTGACGGTGAGTTCATCCGTCGTTATGGTGTTGATAGTAGCCTCAACGGCTCTCAGGAAATCACGTATCACGACGGACTGGAATTCAGCGTTGCCTGATGCGTCAATCTTTGCGCCGCTGTTGTTGACGCCCGTCTGGAACTCACCGGTTAGGAGTCCCTGAAGGAAGGTGATAAGCCCAGATGCGGTATCGTCATCCGTCTTGGAGAGATAACGCCCGTCAAGAGAATCGAAAGACGACAGAGAACCAGCCTGATCAGCATAAGCCGCACGGGAAGCATATCCTGCACGGTTAGCGTATTCTGCCTGATCGGCGAACGAGGCATGATCGGCGAACGAGGCATGATCGGCGAACGAGGCATGATCGGCAACTGTAGCCTTGTTGACGGTAGTAACAGATGCTACAGACCTCGAAGAAGTGTTTTTACTTTTCGGCTTGTTTAATATCTTGATGCTAATCATCTCTTTTACAACTCTTTTAAGTTTAACCTGGCGCTCCCCTCAACAAGGTTGCGACTGATACCTTGGACGAAAAACGATTTGTCTATAGCCGGATGCGAATAAAGATTGAAACGGCTCACGTTCCCTTCAACATCCATAATACTCTGATCCATGATGACTTTTGGCTCATGATATTCCTCATAATAACTGTTCACATACAGCCTCTCCGGTTTGTTCGTCTCGTCATGAGTGTAGTCATGTATGGTAAGAACACCTTCATTTGTCAAAATGTTGATAGGCGTAGACAGCTTTACAGAATTGGCCACACCGAGCGACTGACATTCGGAAGCGGTCAGGTCTGAGGTAATACGGAACTCCAGGTCTTCTTTCTTGTTCACAAATGTCTCGTTTGTATCACTCATATATATAAGGTCATTGTCCCCAATATTGTTTGTTTGCCCGTTGTCTGAATACACTTTAACATTAAAGGATTTCACGATGATATTGCTTACATGGGCAAGGAGCGGAATGCTGTTAGTCCTCCAGGAGGTATGACGGAAGAAAGTGCCATGTCTTCTGGTTATCTCATCCCAAATTGTGTTGACCGGTCCGAGAATCATGAATTTCACCTGTCCGTTGACGTGATCCGACTTCCTGATAGGTATGGCTATGCCTTCAGCATCGATACCCATGGTATAGCTGATATTGTTCTGCATGCTGAACTCTGTCCCTATCAGCTTGTCACCTATCTTGGGATCGAATCCAATCGTAAAACTCTGCTGATAGTATTCATCCTCCGAGATGCATTGAGATAACGGCTTGTATGTACGCCATTCAAAATCTGACACCTGTCCGTCTGTCCCAGTCTCCACTACACATTTGTCACCTATTATAAGCATACAAGCAAGGACAGCTACCTTTGACACAGTATCGCTCCCCTCACCGATAGCACTGTATTTAAACTCGTAAAGTTGCGGCCCTTTGTCAGAGAACGGAATGAGTCCATAATCGGTATACTCATCCCATGAAGCGTCATCGCTCGGAATAGTGGCTTCCCAGTATTGGCGGGTATAGTACCTTCCGTCTTTGTTGTTGCGACTTGGCACGGTATTAAATGAAAAGAATCCACTCCCGAATGCGGCTCTTGCACTGCTGTATGAACATGACATTTCCATCAGAGGATTCATAATGACACTGCCAGATATCACGATATAGTTGGTAGTAATATCATCCACCGGAGAGAAATTGCCGCCGGAGATGTTCCCTGTATATACCGCATAGGGGATATTGGCTCTTATATCGCTGGCATTGGGATAATATGCGTTCTCACCATCATTCCCGTTACCATTTACGCTCAGAACCAGACAGTTCGTCATATTAACCTTCGACGTGGGCCTGTTGTCGTCGTGGGCAGTGTTGATTTCCACTCTGCCCAGTGACAATATAGCCGCCCCGGGATTGGATGCGAGCCAGTTAGGTAGTGTTTGCTGGTCAGTACCAGAGGAACAATACAGATCGACAAGATCAGTGCCCGCCACACCGAAACGCGGAAATGTCCACTCAGAATTGCTCATAACTTGCAAAAACCAGTTCGTGATCAACCCCTCACCATAATCGGTACTCTGCCCAAGAACCATAGCCATAAAAGCATTTCGTGCTTTTATGCCCTCCCCGTCAGATGAGTATTCCGTACAATACTTCTGAAAGTTGCCAAATGGAGAGGACAGGGCACTGTCGTCCAAAGGACTCCCAATAACATCGTCAACCGACTCTATGGTACATGTTAACAATATCTGATTATAGACCTCGCCGATAGATATCTGTGTGTCACAATCGCAGACATTATCCATAGAGATAGACACGCTATTAGAAGACGTCGCAACACCCTCACCGCCAGTTATGCCTTGCCAGGAAATTGATGCACCAGTCTTAATGGTCTCCCATGAGAATATATAAAACGTAAGCCCATCCTGTACGATGTGAAGATTCAGATACTTCATAATCTCCTCAATGACCTCACTCTGATCCCACACGTCGGCTTCCGTGTCACCCAAGAAAAGCAACTCAGATATGGACAACTGACTGAAGATAGAATAGTGGTTTCCACTAGCACTGTCTATAGCCTTACTTCCGTCATACAGATAACGGGCACCTACGTTCCCCAGAATATCAATATCTGACGTAATACTATTAAATATCTCCGTCATGATGTCCAGGAACAATCTCTGAGAGGCGTTAGCTTTAACGATGCTGTAGATAACGCCAACACTGCCGATGTTCTTATATTTGGAATATTGCAGGGCAGACAAGGCATCAATACAGTTCAGTTCAAGCTCATCATACACCTCATTGTACGGCTGGCTGTAAGTCTGCGGTTCCACGAAACCGGCAAACAGGCATTCACCCTCTCTGTATATGTTGACGACCGTGGACCGTGCAGTAGTACCGAACAGATCGGGGATGTAGTTACGAGTCTGCAATCTGATTGTTGCGCTGCTCCTCAAGAGGTGATCAAAGGTATCGTTAACATCGCTTTTTATCTCCACGGGGTTGTCAGAGAAATATACGTCAGAGGAATCCTCACCAATCTCTATTGAACTGGCACGACTTCCATCAGTGAGGATATGCACAGAAACTGTCTCCCCATTTTGATTCTTAAAGCTACCGTACAGATACATACTCCTATAACCTTATATTAGTTCTACGACCAGATACGCTGCCAATTCTTGTCTCGTTGGAAAGCACACCGACAAGATCCCTGCCAGCCACAACAAAGCGGATGGTGCCTCCGATACCACCTGCAGGCTGAATCATATTCCTCAGTTTGTCAAGAGGAGCAACGACCTCAGGATTGTGACTTGCTCCCGCATACTCTCCGATGAGTCCGAGCGTAGGCCCACTTACGATACCACCATTGGCGAAGGCAGAGATAGCTCCAATGGATTCAACAACGGCTGCGGCTGCAGATGAGAATCCCGCACCGATGCCAAAACCCACAAACGGGATATACGCATGGGCAGCCATGTACTCGGCAGCTGCCAATTCCAAGTAACTTGACGTAGCAGCTTTGTTGACAGCGATGACAGGCAGCTTTGAAGCTGCCGCACCCTCCTGGATAACAGCATCGGCAGCGCTGGCATTGGCAGATGCGGTGGTCGCTGCCGCTTCTGCCACCTTAGATCCAGTGCTGGCCTGCGTGGCCGCCGTCATCATATTAATGATACCTACAATGGCACTTATACCATCATAGATCTGCAGGAAACCGTCAATAATGCCGGTAATAGTCTTCCAGGCGTTCCCGTTGTTCTCAAGTGCATCGGTAATGCCTTGTATACCACTACCGATTCCTTTAACTCCATCCCATCCGCCACGTAAGGTGTCGAAAGAGTTGACAGCCTCTCTCCTCCAATTCTCGTAAGTAGCGATCATCGACTCGATCTCATGGCGCTGGGTTTCGGTAACGGGAGATTCAGTGTCATTGAGAATTTTTTGCAGATCCTTTATTTTACTGCTCAGTTCCTCAAAACCGTAGCCGCGGATCTTCATCTTCAACTCATGTCCGGAGAGTTTATTGACATCATCAATCTCTTTCTGCATAGAGGAGAGATCAACGCTAAGCTGAAGGACATTTCTCTTAGCCTTCAACCCGTCAATAATCTTCTGGGTCTCCCTTATCTGGTCAGCATCCTCTTTCTGCTGTCTGTCTGTATAGAAGGATATAGCAGAGTCAATGTCCTTCAGGTTGTCTGTTGAATCAGGAAGTTTCATGGCAGACAACGCATCATCCCATGACTCCTGCAACTTACCAAGACGATTAATACCTTCCTGGGCGAACTTCCTCTGCGACTCGTCACCAACATTCAGCAGCCTGTTGTAATACTCAAGTTTCTTATTTAATTGGTCGTAGGTACGTATTTCATCGTCCTTTAAGGCGGCTACGCTTTCATCTTCCAGTGCTTTACGGGCTTCTTCTGTCTTTCTTATCTCATCATCATATTGCGCTATCGCCTCGCTGTTGGCAGCCTGGCGTTGCTTCCTTAGATAAGAGATTTTCTTGTCGTAATCGTCAAGCGACTTCAACTCCTTTGGAACGGCTTCGGCTTCGGTTAAATCCGTCAGTGCTTTCATGGATTCCTCGGTAGCCTTCTTTGACTGTAGCAGAGTCTTTATCCTCTCAGTATCGCTAATATTGCATTTCTCTATTTCCTGCTGGTAATATGCGACGTTATTGGACAAATCCTTATAAGACCTGGCATTTGCGATAAGCGTCTTCTCGGTAGACTTACTCGTCTTGTTTTTGTCTTTACCTGCTGATGAAGAAGGCGTTATTAAAGTAGGTGTTGTCGTGTTCTCGAATTTGGCGGCATTGGTCTTCATCAGATCTTTTAAAATACCTTGGTCTGATGTGTTCTGCTCTTTCTTCTGCATTAATTCAGATTCACGTCTATCAAGATCAGCAAAAGCATCCATATTCTGATAAGTGACCTTACCATTATTCTCGCTAATGAGTTTGAGACGCTCACTTTTTATCTTTTCCAGATTAAAGTCAATATCAGCGCCCTGCGTAGCGAGAACTTTCATCTTAGCCTCATAACCAAGTTGTTTGCAATAATCCTCAGAGTTTTTTGTCAATGTCGCATACCACTCTGAGGCCGTTTTATGATAGCCAAAGGATTCTCCATATTTAGCGTTTAATTCTTTAATTGCAGCAGAAGCGTTTTTCTTTCCTTTGATAAGGTCATCCAGCTTTGCTATTTCCTTATCTAACTCAACTCTTGCACTTGAATAAGCTACTTTTTCAGCTTCTGTCTGTGCCTCCAGACGTTTCTGAGCCTCAGTGAGGTCGTCTGCCCCTTCTGCCGCATCCTTTTCTTGGAAGAATAGTTTCTCCACGACGAAGCCCAATGCGGCAAGAGCTGCACCTACACCGGTTGATATAAGTAATCCTCGGATTGCAACCTTTAATGTAGTCGCACCAACGGCAGCACCTGTGAAAGCTGCCTGCAGAGTTCTTGTTATTGCTGTCGTTGTCACAGTAGCAAGTTGCCATCCTCGTTGTGCTACTATGGATGCTGCGGTGTAAGTAGCCGATAATTTAGCCGCAATACCAAACTTGCTAAATGCCTGCGTTAACATCGCGACAGAGGCTATAGTCATACCGACTTGCGATCCAAAAGTGAGGTATGGTTGGAAAGCGCTCACGCCGCCGGCTATGACATCTGTCAACTCTCCCCATTTATTCTTAAGTAGCTGGATCTTTGCAGAACCTGTGCTTGCCATACCCGTAAAGGCCTCGTCAATGGTTCCTGCACTTGCGTCCAAGGCTGCAATATTTTCCTCAAATTTTCCTGCAAGATTTCCAGTTAATCCATTTACAAGACGCAATGCTTCTGCTCTTCCAAAAAGTTTACTATATATTGATTCTTTGAGTTGCCCAGTCTTATTTGCATAGGCAGTAACGGTCCTATCAAGCTCCTGTAAGTAATTTTTAAGACCACCTGCAGCCTTAATACTTGCGGCATTAAAGGATATACCCATAGCCTCAGCCATCTTTTGGGACTTGGAACTTTCCTTTGTAAGCGCTGTCAAGACACTGGCAAGCTGTGTTGAGACTTCCGCTGTGTTACCTGTCACACCTGTCAAGGTGCTCATTACGGCAAGCATCTCTGTAAACGATACTCCCAGCTGGGCTGCCTGGCCAGTCACCGAAGGTAACGCAGCCGCAAGTTGCTCGAATGACGTAACACCATTCTTTGCAGTAAGCTGAATCTTATCCTGGATATCTTGAGCGGCATTCCACTCAAGGCCATAGTTCTTGATAACGGTGGATGTCACCTTTACAACCTCCTCCAGATTTGCGATACCTCCAACGGCAGCCCTCGATGACGCTTCCAAATAGCTTATCCAGTTATCCTCAGGAACACCGTTAGACACAACCTGATAAAGTCCGTTGGCTAAGGCATCACGAGTCAAAGGAATAGTCTTGCTTAGTTCTGATACCTGATCTTTCAACTGTTCAAAGCCAGCAGCGTCTTTACCCGCCATCGTATTAGCGGCCTTCATGGCTCCAGCGAAAGATCGGCTCTCTTCGGTCAATGAGTTCAAAACACCACTGATATTATTCAGTGCACCAGTGATTCCCTGTAAAGCAATAGCTGAGTTTGCAAGGTTTTTCATAGTTTCATTAAACCTCATTGTAGATGACCTCGCAATATCTACCTCTTTGGTCAAGTTGTTTATCTGCTTGACAGAGGCAATGACGGCTTCCTTACCATCTATTGAGATTTTTATGTTAAAAGGAATATTTTTTGCCATCCTCTATAAGATTTAATGATTTTTCTTTGTTAATTAATTATTTTTTTATTATATTTGCAATGAACCAATAATATAGAGTTATGATGAGTAAATTAATGACCTGCCTTTTTGTATTCGGCAACTTAATCGCAATAATACTATTTATTATTGATTATATGTATGCCGGAATGTGGGTTACTGCAATTTCTGACATATTGCCAGGTATTTACTTCGTTTATTGGGTAGCTAAATATGGCAGTGGGCCGACCATTTTTTCAAGTGGTCCTTTTGGATAATAATCCTTTTGTTATTTTCTCAAACCTTTTTCTTGCATCTTCACGAGAGATATCCTGCCTTTTAGGCGTCTGCTTTTTGCTTTCCCATGGCAATGAAAGTAACTTCTTTGGTGTCAACTTACCTTTCACATGAGGCTGCAACAGGATAGTTGCCAGCATACGCATTCGTTCCCAGTCATCCCTAAGCTTATTCTCAGCTTGTGTGTGATATGATTTGCAACACTCTCTGAACTCAGAGGGAGAAAGCCTACAGAAATCATCGAAACGCATTGTGAGTACACCCATAGCAAAGCCAAGAAGCTCTTCAATAGGTTGAGGATCTACGTTTTTTTTTCTCCGTCATCCTCTCCGTCATTCAAGACAGAAAACATAACAGTCGCCTCATCCGGTGTAATTCCATCGGCGAAATCGTCCAAAGAGATGTCGAATCCAATCCGATCATGACGACTGGCGCTCTTTATGCAGCACCAGACAAATGTGATTAGGTCTGTTATAGAATCTCCCTTAATACTCGTCGCCTCACGCCCTGTTTCCTGTTTGAACAGAAGCATAGCCCCCATAGTGACCCTACAGGGGTATGCTGTTCCGTTGATAGTGATCGCTACATTCTTCATAATTGCTCACATTTAACTGCCGCTGCCGCTGCTGCTGCCGCTGCCGCTGCCTGCTGGCTTGCCGGGATAAACATCGGGTTCGCCGTCGTTCTCCAATGAGATACTGTAAGTCGCGTCATCCTGTGCCGGGCTCGTCTCTTCGAGATTGGTGATTACGAAATTACCACTCAGGTAAGGGCTTGCAGATCCCTCACGTTCGTAAGCTGTGACCGTAATAGCCTGGCCTGCTCCCCATAGAGCGGACAACTCATCAAAACCGTTCTCTCCCTCACCATAATAACGTAAACCGTCAGCACTGACAGAGATACTGAGACCTGTGACACCTTTCCCTTTCCAGAGGCCTGCAGAGATTCCCTCCGATGCTGCAGGTTTGACTGCACGGTCCTTAGTTTCACTATTGAATGTCAGGGTGTGGCTGGTGCAGTGACCAATCGCGCTACCACCGACGCTAAGCAATATATCGCTACCATTTATGTAGCCAGATTCTGGTAATGCCATATTATAAATGTTTTATGCGTTATACTTAAATTCTTACTTCAAAAATTAAGCTTTGGACAAAAGCATCATCCTCGTAGGTTTCCGAAGCATCTGATAACCTGCAGCCTCTCATGCATATATCTTCAGTTTCTCCATTTGCGTAGTCAAGTGCAGAGCGTACGGCCTCAGCCAACTCTATGCTTTCCTGATAGGTGGAGGCATAGCAGTTAACGTCTATCTGCACAGCGTCGGCGCCAGGAGATCCTGCTTTCGACGGATTATGTTCAAGACGTGACCGCCGGTATGCCACATAGGGTAGGGTGGCATTGTCAACGACAACAGGAAAAACCTTATTGGCGATGGCCATGACACTCTCATCATTAACAAGAATGTTCCTGATGATGGCACCTGCGCTTAATGATGTCTTTGCCATATACTTATTACTTTAGATAAAACCGCATTTCTTAGCCACTTTCTCAACAGCGACACCAAGGTCCGCTCCCAGATCACTCTCTACCTTCTGGTACATTTCCGGCATTGCCTTCTCCAGAAAACCGTAAGCCTTCATGCGTCCGGTGGAATGCCCCTTCTTTTTCCTCACGAACCATTTCGTCTGCGTCCTGGTCTTACGTCTGGCGGTTCCTTCCTCTGCCCACATAAGTATAGGCTTCTTAAACCCATAACGGTTAGTGTGCATGGATTTCTCTCCCTTTCCTGTCTTACTGGCAGCACGTGCCTTGACAGTTACGAGGAAGCCACCGCCCCTGCTGTAAATGTAGCTTCGGATACCCTTACCCCAGTCGGATTTATTACCCTTAACATCAAGACCGCTTGAGGAAAGGAGCCTCCTTGCTATAGCAATGGCTTTCTTCGCCTCGACGCGGTATGAACGCTTCAGGGCATTGCGCAACTGACGGGGAGTCATCTCCCTGAGAAGCTGCGTCCATTCCTGTCCTGTGTAAACGGTATCCATTTTCTTGCGGTATTATTCGTTAACTCTCACACAAATCAGTGTGTTGTAACCTCTTCTGCGGTTCGGGATGATGTTTGTCACGGTGTACAAATAGCAATTCTCGTCGCGAAGGCGCCAGTTCTCTCCAACCTCATGCGCCTCATGGATATTCCATTGAACACCATAATCGGGAAAATGCTCTCCAACCTCTTCACTCCTCCTCCCGGAATATTGCACCCGTTCCGCATCTGCCGTGACAGTCTCTACATAGGAGACTGTCTCCTCGCCGAATGCGTTTGTGGTGTGCTCCGGCCGGAGCAACGTTACAAGAAACATTAACCTTCCTGCCTTCATCCTTCACTACTTTCAGAGTATTGTCTGATCAGGTTCTCAGCAAGACTGCCACCCCTCATCTTCTGGTATGGCTTAACCATACCGAGAAGGAAGGGACGCAGCTGATAACTGCCGGGAACAGTCATCTCGCGCTCTGCGTACATGTCTGCTCCGACAGCCATGATCACATGGCAGAGATCTTTCGGAAAAGCCTCGTCTGGGACAACGCTCCAGTCATCAGCCGTATACCCGGTAAGGTTTATGACGAATGACTCTGCGGCATCCAGGACGTGCCGCAAATACTCATCGTCGCGGATAAACGACGTAGTGCGCGTGTGCAACTTGAAAAGGGCCAAACTCACTCTTGCCATAGTCTAAGAACTCTCTTTGCTCGTTACTAACTGGCTGCTACCACGGTCACGACGCAAGAGTCAGTGTAGGTCTTGCTGTCAACGGTGATGCTTGCAGTAATCGTCGAAGTTCCGGCGGCTACACCTGTCACCTCACCGGCGCTCACAGTAGCCTTGGCAACCGTGCCCGAAGTCCATGTCACAGTTGCGCCAGCGGGCAGGGTGGCGGCTGCAAGCTGCACTTTAGAACCTACCACGACGGTAGCGGTGTGCAGATTCAGGTTAATGCCGGGGTCGCTGCTGGGGGCGGCTATCAGCTTGTAGATGGCAAATGCCTGACTGCGAAGCGTGGTGAGGCTCCAGCGGGTGCGCATGGTGATCTTCATCATACCCTTGTCGGCAAGCGTGTAGGGATCAACAGTCAGATGTACGTTGCCGTGCTGGTTGGCCGCAAGGTTGCTCCAGACACCTAAGCCGATGTACATGTCTGCGTCCATGCCGCTGCCGTCGGCCTTCTCGCGGATATAGTGGCTCACAAAGTACGGGTCTCCGTCCAGCTTGCCGTCCTCGATGATGAAACCGCCCTGACCCTTGGCTTTGACGGTGGCCTTCAGCAGGGCCTCGGCCTTTGCGTCAAGTACCCAGCAGAAACCGGCCATGTTCACACCGGCGTTAATCAGCTCGGCCTTTGCGTCAAGAAGGTTCTGATAGGTGCAGGCAAGCGCAGTGGTTTTTACCTGACCGCTCCACGGACCCTTGATTCCGCTGAACGTGGCAAAACTGAAAGTCTTGTGGTTCAGGAAATCCTGCATGGCCAGACGGAAACTCTCCTGAATGAAAGTCAGCAGGTCAAAGGCTGCGTCCTCAATGGCTGCAAACGAGACACTGATAGTTGCGCCGACCTCGGCGGGCGTGGCCTTGATGTTGTCGAAGTTGATGCTCTGGTCCTGCAGCTGCACTGTCTCGCCAACCTCTACCATCTTCACGTTATCCGTAGCATACGGCCAAAGCAGGTTGCCGGTTACGCCGGTCTGAATCTTCATGCCTACCTTGTCCCAGATGAGCCCCTCGGTAAGGCGCGGCAACAGGTCGTTTATTGTCAGCTCGACGGCCTCGGAACTCGCAATGTTGTTCTTGTCGTCAGTATTCAGGACACCCAAAGAGATCTCGCGCTCCTGACGCTTGCCGGTACGGATGTCGTTAAGCAACTCTCGGATAACCTGGTTCTTGGTCATTGTAACCTCACGACCCTGCTGCTCTGCAGCCTGGTTAGCCACGGCAGACGCTATCTGCATATTCACGGTTTCCAGCTCTGCACGGAGCTCACGGCTCTCTGCTTCGATCTTCTCCAGGTCTCCCTTGGTCAGCTTCTCACGTTTCTCCTTACTGTCGAGTTTCTCAGCCAACTCGTTCAGGCGGTTGCCAATCTCGCGCTTGCGAGCGTTGGCCTTTCTAAAATCAAATTGCTCTTTCTTCATATCTAAGCGTTTTTGAGTTAATAAATAAAAATCTATATCAATGCGCTCGCAATAGCGCGCAAGTTTCTGGCAAGACGCTCGCATTGAGCATCGGTCTCATCTGAAAACTCACGCTTTACCTCAACGTCAATCGGGTTCTCCTCCATCGTGATCTTGCTCTCTGCGTATTCCCTGACATGCTGCTCACGTGCGCTCACCTCCGTATCCTCAAAAGCAGGGTTGGCGGCAATGGTCACGTCGCACATCCCAAGGATCTTCTTCACGTGACGAAGATAAATCTTAGTTCCCCATTCTGTTATCTCGTCTGACTCCTCGTAGCTGACACAATTTTCGGAATCATCCTCATTGGTCCAATATATGAAAGACATCTCTGAGAGATCTCCGCGGCGTACAAGTTCCAAAGCCTTGTCACCGTCAACAGTATTCGGCATCTCGCATTCAACCCTCAGACCTATCTCATCGAGAGTGAGTTTTAACGTACCCTGTCCCTTATCCCAACGTCCGAGAATAGATTCCCGGTTATGGTACATCGTGAAATATATACGCTGCTCACGCAACATCTCATCGGTGATACAACCAGGCTCCAATATCTCATACATGGGGTAGTAGTAACCCATCAGGACAGAGCGCACACCGAACTTCAGCGCATAACCCTCGATAACACGGCTTTCTGCGCCATCATCCCCAGCCTCCCTCAAATGGAGACTCGCCGGAATGACCAATGTCCTTTTCTGTTTTTCTATCTTATTCATAACACACATATATTATTCGTCATCGTTATTCTTTTCACCGCTCAGCTTGCTGCTACCCAGTACCGCATTATTAGTACTCAGGTATATCGTATCCCCACCATCGACAGGAGGCTGGTTCTCCATCCGGCGCACATCGTTGATACTGTAGGTACCATTCTGGATCATCTTGCCCTCGTAATTAGCCATGGAAAGGAGATCCATCGAGAAGATCTTCTTCCTGTCAAAGTTGAATATACGCTTGCAGCACATTGACCGGCTGATCAACTTGCGCCTGAACTCCGTCTCTATTGCCAGAAGAATACCGTCAAGTGTCTGTGTAAGGAATGCCGTGTCCGCCTGTTCTGGCATCTTGTAGTTGCTCCCCGCCATATCATACAGGTAGATGGGAGGCACGCCCGTTAACCTGGATATCTCCAGAATGGCGAACTTACGGCTCTCTAAGAACTGCATATCCGTCGAGGTCAGGGATATTTGCTTGAAGTCCACGTCACCGGGGAGACTCACGATATTCTCACCGTTCTGAAACAGGTTATTTGTACTGCTCGCCACCTTCGCCAACTGTTCATCCTGATATTCGCCAAGACCACGGATACCTGACTTGTCGTTAGTTATCAGCCCTCGTACAGTGCCGCCCTTGCCGAATCGTGAGAGTGTCTCATTGTCACCTGTGGCAATGATGCTCAGGGCACGACGGCCCAGCTGCCACATGGGGACACCTCTGCGTCCGTTTTTACTGTTGAAATAAACGTGAAGGATCTGATCTTCCTCAAAGTTCCCGTACACGCCATTATACTCATCTGTCACATGGTACATCCCGTTAACCTCATCGAAGGTACAACTGCCTCGGTTTAACAGCACAAGCTCAAAAACTTCGCCATCGACAATGCGCGGCCATATGTAGGCGTCACCATCATGGAATGCACGCCATACCATCTGATACTTCCAGTCGTAGGCGGACATCCTCTTCTGTGGCTGTACTGAAAGAAGGTAATGGAAAGGATTCGTCTCGTAATCAACATAGATACCGCCTTGCTGGCGCATATAGCGGAATGGCAGACGTGCAACACTGCCAGACAAGACATTCAGAGCACGCTTATAAGCAGTCACATTCAGAGCGTCATCTCCTTTAATGTTTACCAGGGATGTAGAAACACCGGTCAGACCGACCCCGTTTACGCCCAGTTCGACGTTCACGGAGGCGTTCTCACGTTTGTTCTCAGGTGCCTTACCCTGCGCTTTCTTGCGCCCAAAAGATCTGCCCCAGAAATCTACCATTTGCCTATTATATAATACTTATAAAACATTTCTGACACTAAGTTACTAAGATTCCCTGGCAGACAAAAATTAACAATGTTACATTATGTAACATCATGTTACATCGTGTTACAAATTAAAGATTTTTAAGATAATACAATCACGGTAAATATTTATATAATATATACTTACATGGCTACGTTAAATCTTCAAAAAAAACTTGTTTTTATTCAATAATTGTAAGTTATTTGCCAATTATTCTTGTATTTCCTGCATTTTAACACGGTTTTAGAATGGCATACGCTCAAACGGACACTCGGACAACAACACATCTATCTTTCTATTGTATACAAAAGACCTAAAGTCATGAGCATCGTGATGGTCCCATCAATTTTCCGATAACGGGAAATCTTCATTGGCTTCTTGTTCTCAAGCCGGTCTTCATCAATCACACAGTTCCTCAGGCAGTAGGCGTTGATAGGGTTGTTGTTCATGACAATACGCGGCGGGCTGTCATACACAAGCATCTCAAAAGACTCAACAGGGAGATTGAAATTACCGTACGTCTGCGAGAATGATACGAGTTGGTCACGGGCACCTGACGATATAAGGATATTTACCAGATCCTGCGACTTGTATGAGTCGTAGCCTATCCTAAGGATATTGACGATCCTGGACCGACTTAAGATGTCATTGGCAATCATCCTGACATCGATTCGATCACCTCTGCAGAATCTCAGATATCCCTTCTCATGCCATAACCTGTAAAGCTGCTCATTAGGATGACCTACCAAGGCACCCTCCGGAAAATAGTAATCAGTATGCGAATAGAACATCTTGCTCAGGCTGTCATACAGAGTATAGGAAACAGCACTGAAATCATCGTGGACAGACAAATCAAATGCGACGGCACAGTCGGGGTGCCCTACAACACTGCCTATGTCAAAGTTACCCAACAAACTCTGTGCACGTTTGTCGTCAAACCAGGTCTTAGTCTCATTCACCGCAAAAACATTAAGCAGCTTTGTGCGGAATGCCAGCATATTCTCTGCAGACAACTGAGCCGTCTGCCATTCCTTCTCATAGAAATCAGGCTGTACGGTGACTCCGAGGTGAGGCTGAACCTTCGCCCAGGTATTAGGATCGCCCTCCTCGTCATCAACATCCGGCATGAATAATGCAGCATACATGGTATCCGCCTCGGCCTCTCCACGAAGGACTTTCTTCACACCTTCAAGTTCATGTGCGAAAGGACCGTCAATCACCTCGCTGGCCGTTGTTATAATTACGGTTAAAGGCTCACGGCGCGCACCCATGGAAGAGGTCAGTACGTTCTTAAGGTCGGCACCGTTCTTGCCCGCAGTATTTCTTGCCTGTGCGTATTCATCCATGATGACAAGTGAAGCATTAAGTCCGTCTTGAGTCTTGGCATTAGCGGTAAGGCATCTTATCAGACTATCACGCCCCCGGTCCTTGAACGTTATCTTCTCACGATTAACCCTGAAATGCTTGCCGGTGGGGTCGAAGTCCTGCACAATCGCACGTATCTCATCGAAGCAAATCTTTGCCTGTTCATAGCTGTTGGCACCGACATACGCCTGGGCATTGTTATCCCCGAAGAAAAGGTCGTAAACTGCAAGAGAGGCAGCACTGGTGGTCTTGGAATATTTCCTCGGAACGAAAAGGTAGACAGTACGGATCAATCTCCGTCCGTCCGGAGATGCGAAGCCGAATATGTTTGCGAACTGGAATACTTGCACAGTTGTCATCCTGTATCTCGTACGTCCATAGGCACCGTTGAACCTCAGTATCTCATAGAACATGATAAATTTCTTTACACGCCCAGACTTCCATTCGTACCTGTCTAACATTTGGAAGAAACGTCGTATCTGGAGAAGTTCATACAGGTTGTGTCTGTCTGAATTGGAGACGACTTCCGTCACATATTCGGTCATCCTCTTATCTGTGTCGTCCAAGGCGTAATGATACCTGGTACACATATCAGGCAGAAGTGCCAACAACTCTTCGGACACTTCCTCCTTAAATTGCCTCTCCCGTGTCTTCTCCTCTTCTGTCATCGTGACACAAAGATACTGAAATATCAGCAAACAAGCAAAAAGCCCCGGTGCGTCACGCATCGAGGCTCAAAGTGATCTTTAAATGTATTGTGAAACCGGTTTATCTATCAGATGACCAGCTGCAATATCCTTAGCAATTCTTTGAATTCCATCCCGGATCTTCCCCAGGTTCTTATCCTTCGGGACTTTCAATCCAGATGTGTACTGCCTTAGCAGCGATGTGTTCATCCCTATATATTCGGCAAATGCCGTGACGTTAATAGGGTAATAATTCAGAAAAGCGCCGACGTCAAGGACAAAGTCAAACTCAAGTTCCGGTAAAGGCGTACCCTGTTCTTCGTAATATTCCTTTGCCTCATTAAATGCAGTACGGAAATCTTCCATCGCACCCCTGACGGTCTTCCCGTCACCTATAACATGGATGGGCAGATCTGATGCCCCAGACATGAAGCAGGAAAACATATCCCTGCCAGTCTCCACTACTACTGTTATCTTTCTTGCCATAATATTCCATAAAATAAAAGTGACCCTCGCATATCATTATCCCGAACATGGTAAGAACCCGGGTTTAAAGCCCGAGTCCCTGATAGATTGATTTCAAGGTACCAGGAGGTACCTCTTCGGCTCCATGTCTCGGCACCTCGATGGTCTTTCCGTTAGCCGGATTGACCCAGATGTCGTGACGCTTACCATGACGAAGCAGAAGGCATCCTGCCTTCCTCAGCTTCCTGTACAACTCGTTGTACTTCATCGTAACAATACTTGAAAGATCACTTTGTCATCTCTGACAACGCAAAGGTAACAATAAAGTTACATATATCCAAATATTTAGGAAACTATTTTGTTACATTATAAAATATTAACTGTTACACTGGCAAAATAAAAGACTTAAAATAAGCAATGATCTTATCCTCAATCGTCAAACTGCTTGAACTGTCCGAGTATCTCGTATAGTTTATCATCCACTTCCTTCTTGACCTTCTTGCTCTTAATGTTCATAGTCAAGGCATCAAGACCCTCACGCACAATCTTGCTCTGTTGGCGCATGGCCGAGAATAATGGACTCACTTTTATTCGGTCATTCCCCTCTCTGCTTTTCTCCGTGAACGATACATCCGTATCATCTGAAAGACAAGCGTCACGAAACTTTCTATATATAAGCAGGTCACTGGCAACCAACTCCACCTGATAGGCAAGTGTCGGATCATATACTCCGGCATCCTTCAACTTCTTCTTAATATAACGAGCTATCGACTGGACTCTACTATCTGCTGAATTTCCTTTCATAATCTTCCCCCATTCATTGTTAAAAAATTACTCTCGTGTGGAAAAAGGTTCGGGCGGGGTTTAACGGGGTATACCCCCTGTTTTAAAAGTCACCCCCCTGGGTATATGTTAGAATATTTTACATAAATTTAGCCTTAAATCGTTCGGTCTGTTCAGTTGCCTTCCTTCTTGCATAAGCCTTGCCGCCACGTCCCATCTTCGTGTGAACCTCCACATGGCAGGCGTGGCAGAGGGACATGAGGTTGGACAGGTCATACATAAGCCTTTCCTTCTCCCAGTCTGCAGGGGCATCCTCCACCGGGATGACATGATGGACTTCCGTTGCTGGCCTCACGATTCCTTCAGCCTTGCATCTCTCGCACAAGGGAGACTCGGAGAGTTTGGCGGCTCTGAGCTTCACCCATCTGCCCTTGTGAATCAGTTTGATATATGTCTTATCTCTTGACATGGCGATGCTATTCTTTCTTGTCAGACATCAATCTCCAGCACCTGACGATCCTTTCACCCGTCGTCACCTTCGTACCACCAGCGTTCCTCGACTCGAACTTGATGACACCGCTCGCAGTATATCTGCGAATCGTCTGACGACTGACGCTTAGTGCCTCTGCCGCCTGTTTCTGGTTGTACAGTCCATCGGGGTTAACATCTGGCTTGGTGGTTGTCATATTTTTATCTTTATTGCAAAGATAGTAAATATTTAAAAATAATCAAAAAGTGCTGGTTCAAGCCACCCTTTTAGAATTAATAGTTTCACCCGTTTGGTTTATTATAGCATCAACCATTGTTAAATATATCAAAACAGGTTGAAACAATTAGGTTTTTTATTGCATATATCAAAAGTATTTTGTATCTTTGTAATGTAATTAAAGGGGAATCCGAAAACCTTGAAAAGAGTAGGAAAACAAAAACCAGAAAGTCTTATGGAAACGGCAATTTTCTTAAGAATTTGGAAAATCAAAATCAGATTAAGAATCTGGATTTGAAATCCACGGGAGGGGGTGCCCTCCCACTTTCTGGTTTTTCAAATGCAAATATAAACTTTAATTTCTAATTATGGAAGAAAAGACTGTTAAAAAATCAAATCGTGGCGGATGGCGTCCTGGATCTGGGCGACCTGAGTCAGACAGAAAGCACGGGTTATGTGTAAGAATATCAGACGAAGCGATGGAGAAACTGGCGAAGGTGAAGAACAAATCAGAATTTATTGACATGCTCATCAAAGAAAAACTACCTTAAAAGAGAAGAAGGAGCACCTCCTGTCATGGGGGCGCTCCCCCTCATTTTTTTGATGCTTACCGGCTTCCTCCTTTCAATGATTGTATCGTACAGCCCATCTTCGTTATTGAACCTTGTATTCTGCTTTCTGCCAAGCCTGTCCGGGATGGGGTGGATAGTAACCACCTCATCGTCTAACCTCTTAACGACCTGACCCGGATCAAGCCCAAGCGGTGAGCATACATCCGGCAGACAGAACCACGGTTCACCATCTATCATCCTTTGCTTACAAAACCTTACAACCTTACAAACAAAAATATTTTTCCTAAACTTATTTTATTTTAGTTCAAAAAACTACAATTCCATTTTTTTTATTTAAACATATACCCCTGTCATCTCCTAAAGAGTTTTTTGTTTTGTAAGGTGTTTTTGTAAGGTTTTGAATGTTTTTTTTTGAGTTTTCCGCCTTAATTGCAAAAATCTGTTAAATCCTAAAATTCTGCAGCCTATTTGAAGACTTTCTTGTCAAATCTGATAAGGGCATTATCCATCGTCTTGTCGAGGATCTTGGCATAGATCTTCTGGGTAGTCTGGATATTGGCGTGTCCGAGCATCCTCGCCACGATCTCTATTGATATGCCATGGTTCAGCAGCAGGTACCCGCAGGTGCGCCGTCCCCAGTGGGAGGAGATGGGCTTGTCTATTCCGGCATTCTCTGCAACCACCTTCAGCCTGATATTGTACTGTTGGTTGGTCATCTTCGGGAGCTGGAAGTCATGGCGCCTGAGAATCTCCATGACAGGTGAGAGGAGGACGATGTAGAACCGTTTGCCAGTCTTCTGCCTGTCGTCTGTCAGGACGTAATACTTCCCGTGTCTTACTGCCTGCCTGAAGTCGGTGGCCATAAGGTCGGCGTACGCCAGCCCGGTGTAGCACTGGACGATGAAAAGGTCCCTGACGTTGTTTAGGCTCCTGGTAGGCATCTCCTTTCCCATGATCTGTCTGACCTCCTCCTCTGTCAGGTATCTGTCGCCCGTGCTCTCTCCTCGGCTGAACTTCAATCCCTTAAATGGGTTGTCCTTGATAAGTCCTGAGCAGATCGCATCATTGACATATGTCTTGAGCGTCTTGATATAGGTGGATATCGTTTGCTGGGCATATCCCTCGCCATGGAGCCATTCGTCGTAGGCTACCACGTTCTGCCTGGTGAGGTCGTTGAGGAATACGATCCTGCCGAAAGCCTCAAGAGACTTCACCAGCTTTGCCTGTGTCTTCCTTGAGGAGTCGCGGATGTCCTTCCTTGTCTTGATGCGCTCCTCGCAGTACCGGATGAAGTTGTCGTCCGTATCTGGCAGCCGTTTCCTTCTCTCTGCCCACGCATCCACCTTGTCCCATGAAAACACGTTATCCTCGCCAAAGGTCAGCAGGAAATCCTCCACCTCGCACTTCACCTTGTAGATCTTCTCGTTTAGGCGCTTGGTGTCAATGGAGTTTATCACCCACCTCCGGTCATCCCATTGGTCTGCGTAAACCCTCACTTCCGTCGTTATCCACCTTCTTTTCATGTTAAGGGTCATCTCTACCTGGACGAGTCCCTTCCTTGTCTTCGTCGCGATTTTTTTCCGGTCGAAGATCAGTCTTGTATTTGGTATTCTCATTTCTGGTATTATTTTGGGTACATTTGTAATTTCATATTGGGTACATTGATAGGGTAATACGGGGTACATAATGGGAAGATTTGGGGTACATTTTCCCGTTTTTAACGACCCTTTTTTGGTTTGTGGTAAAAGTGAATGTTATTGATTTTCAGTTGTTTACATAAAAAGAGCACTCTTCAGAAGTGCTCTTAAATCAGTGATTCCGTTGGGGTTCGAACCCAAGACCTACTGCTTAGAAGGCAGTTGCTCTAATCCAACTGAGCTACGGAACCATCAGGGCCTGACGCCGCTGAATCTTTTTGGTTATATTCAAAGTGTATGAGATACACCCTTAAAAACCGGATGCAAAGGTACACATTTTTTTAATGCTAACCAAATATTTTATCACAAAAGTAACGGTAACAACATTCCCGCTGGCTTTAAGAGTTCATGGAAAGCAGGAACTCCTCGTTGCTCTGCGTGCGCTCCATACTGTCGTGGATCGTGTTCATCGCCTCTATCGGGTTCATATCAGCGATATACTTACGGAGGATCCACATACGGTCGAGCGTGGTGCGATCTTGCAGCAGATCATCACGACGGGTGCTGGATGCCACCAGGTTGACAGCCGGGAAGATACGTTTGTTACTCAGGCTGCGGTCGAGCTGCAACTCCATGTTTCCAGTGCCCTTGAACTCCTCGAAGATCACCTCATCCATCTTCGAACCGGTATCTATCAGGGCGGTAGCGATGATGGTCAGTGAACCTCCACCCTCTATATTTCTCGCAGCGCCAAAGAAACGCTTCGGTTTCTGTAGGGCATTGGCATCCACACCTCCGGTAAGCACCTTACCGCTGGCAGGGGCTACCGTGTTATAAGCACGGGCAAGACGGGTGATGGAGTCGAGGAAGATAACGACATCATGACCGCACTCTACCATTCTCTTGGCTTTCTCCAGGACGATACCTGCGATTTTTACATGACGTTCCGCCGGTTCATCGAAGGTAGAGGCTATCACCTCTGCATTGACGGTGCGTGCCATGTCGGTAACCTCCTCAGGACGCTCGTCGATAAGGAGCATCATCAGGTATGCCTCAGGATGGTTGGCCGCAATGGCATTGGCAATGTCTTTCATCAGGATGGTCTTACCGGTCTTTGGCTGAGCTACGATCAAGGCACGCTGTCCCTTGCCGATAGGGGCAAAGAGATCCACAATACGTGTACTGAGGTTGGTGGTGGCACGGTCTTCGCATAGCGTGTATTTCTCATCGGGGAAGAGGGGAGTGAGATGTTCGAAAGGTATACGGTCACGTACCTCTGACGGCTGACGACCATTAATCATATCGATACTCGTCAGCGGGAAATATTTCTCTCCTTCGTGTGGTGGACGCACATGACAGTCAACCACATCACCGGTCTTCAGTCCGAAACGTTTGATCTGTGCCACAGACACATAGACATCATCGGGAGAGGAAAGGTAGTTGAAATCACTGGAGCGCAGGAATCCATAACCATCAGGCATGATTTCCAAGACACCATTAGCCGTGATAATATCATCAAAGTTGTACTGCTGTTGTGAGGTAGGCTGGTTCTGATAACTGGCTGGTGAGGGAACGGCTGATGTGGTAGGATTGTCAAACATGTCATAGTTGGGCATGATAGCCTGATCCTCGATGGGCAGATCTACGACAGGAATAAAATCGGTACCGTCGTTAGGATCCCCTTCCCAGATATCGATAGAGACAGCCGCTTTCTCTTCTTCGTTACTCTCATTATGGGCTTGTACCATCTCTTGCAATCGGGCCAGCATCTCACTGTCGGGAGTGTCTCCTTCCTCATTCGAGCTGTCTTGGACGTAACCCGCCTCAGGGACAATCATTATTTCTTCTTGAGAACCTCGGGGGAGATCTTCCACCTTCTCATTCTTTTTCTTTCTTGTAGCACGTGTCTTGGCAGTCTTCTTCTCCACATTCTCAGCTTTCACCTCTTCCACAGGAACGGTCTCTGCTACTACGCCATCGTCGGAGACTTGATTCTTTGCGGCTTCCATCGCTGCAAGTTCGGCTTTTGATTTCCTTCCTCTGCGCTTAGGTGTCTTTGCAGGCTCTTCCCCAGCGACAGCAACAGGCTCTTCCCCAGCAACAGCAACAGGCTCTTCCTCAACGACAGGAGCCTCCTCTGTTTTGACGGGTTCTGCTACAACTTCTTTGAAAAGGGGGATTGGCTCCGGAGCGTTCTTGGTCTTCTTAACGTCGAAGTTCTCACCTTCCTTGCCATTAACGCTATAAACACGATCACTCTCTTTCTTTACAATACGTGTCCTCTTTCGCTTGGTGCCTAACGGGTTTTTGGTGGCTTCTACCTTTGCCTGCTCGTCTAAGATGTCATAAACGATGGTTTCCAAATCATCTTTCTTGCCGATTTTGACACCAAGTTCTTTGGCAATATTCTCCAATGCGGAGATATCCTTTGATAATAATTCTTCTTTATTATACATATAATAATATGTGAAAATTGTTGATGAAAATACGTTCCCAAATGGAAACGATAAGGTTGATCTTTCAAATCGGTTGCAAAGTTACAAATTATTTTCCAGAAAAGAGGTTATCCGTGTGGTTTTTCTGATTTGTTAACGTAATTTAGCAGTTCCCAATCTCACTAAGTTCCAGCCATCGCATCGTCTTCTCATCAATCTCATTCTTTATGCGATGCAGTTGTTTGCTCTTTTCTGTCAACGCCTCTACAGACAGTTTTCCACTGCAAAGGCTCTCCTCCAGTGATTTCTGTTCAGTCTCCAAATGCTCTATCTCTATTTCCAGACTCTCAAACTCCAGTTTCTCCTTGTACGTCATCCTTCGGGATTGCTCTTTCTGCCTCGTGACAGTTTTCTTTTCTGCCTTTCCCCCTTCTTTCTTCTGCTTGTCATTTTCCTGTTTGTTTCTTTCCTCCAACTTTTGCCATTCACGGTAAAGCGTATAGTTGCCTGGAAAATCCTTGATGACACCATTACCCTTGAAAACCAATAGATGGTCGACGACCTTATCGGTGAAATACCTGTCATGACTGATAACAATCACACAGCCTGGGAAATCGATAAGATATTCCTCCAGGATCTGCAAAGTCTGGATGTCGAGATCGTTGGTGGGCTCATCCAATACCAGGAAGTTGGGGCTGCGCATTAATACCGTGCAGAGATAGAGTTTCCTTTTTTCACCACCACTGAGCTTATAGACATAGTTATGTTGTTGCTCGGGGGTGAACATGAAATATTGCAGGAACTGTGAGGCGCTGAGGTGCTTACCTCCTCCCATATCAATATATTCCGCAATGTCTCTCACCACATCAATCACTTTCTGCTCCTCATTAAACTGTAGTCCTTCCTGTGAGAAATAACCGAATCGCACGGTATCTCCGATGTCAAACTTTCCACTGTCGAGGGATTCCAAACCCAGCAGTAGCTTGATGAAGGTGGACTTCCCCGTACCGTTATTACCCACGATTCCCATTTTCTCGAACCGTGCGAAGTTATAATAGAAGTTTTTCAGGATGCACAGCTCTTCTCCCTCTGTATTCGTATATGACTTGGAGACATACTGACATTCAAAGATTTTCGAGCCAATATATACATTTCTTGACTTCAGGCGAATCTGTCTTTCCTCTATCCTCTGACGGGCTTTCTCCTCCAGCTTGTAAAAGGCTTCCTCCCTGTAACGAGCCTTGTGTCCACGGGCCTGCGGCATCCGTCGCATCCATTCCAATTCCCTTCGATACAGGTTGTTGGCCCTGATAATCTCCGCGCGGGTGTTGTCAATGCGTTCCTGATGTTTCTCCAGGTAATAACTATAGTTGCCGCGATAGGTGTACAGCGTCCGGTTGTCTAACTCAATGATACCGTTACACACACGGTCGAGGAAAAAACGGTCATGCGTAACCATCAGTAAGGTCTTGTTACCACGACTCAGATGGTCTTCCAACCATTCTATCATCTCAAGATCCAGATGGTTGGTGGGCTCATCCAGCAACAGGAGGTCGGGCTCCTGTATCAAGACGTTAGCCAGTGCCACACGTTTCTGCTGTCCGCCGCTGAGCTGTTTCATCGGCTGTCGCAGGTCGCGAATCTTCAGTTTCGTGAGGATTTGTTTGGCTTTAAGGATTTTCTCTTCCTCATTATGGTGATTGAAACAGGCGTCGAGCACCGATTCCTCAGGGTCGAAATGAGGCGCTTGCTCGAGATATCCCAAGCGAAGGTCTTTACGGAAGACGATATCGCCGCTGTCACGACCCTCTTTTCCGGTGATCACCGACAGTAGGGTAGATTTTCCCGTGCCATTCCTTGCCACGATGCCAATCTTCTGTCCTTCGAGGATACTGAAAGAGATATCCTCGAAAAGCACATGAGCACCGAATGATTTGGTTAGGTTACGTATGTCTGCTACCGTTGTCGCCATCCTTCTGCGGGGGTGGGTTATCCCTCCTTGAGTTGTTTGTTGATCTGCTCTATATAGTTGAGCACGTCGTCACGCCCAATCTTTTTTTCAGCGGAAGTAATAAAATAAGGTGGCAGCTCCTCCCATGTCTCCTCCAGTTTCTTCATGTAGTTGGAGGTGTTGGAGGCTGCTTTCTGGGGTCCTAGTTTATCTGCTTTGGTAAAGACTATAGAGAAGGGTATGCTGCTCTGTCCCAGCCAGTTGATAAACTCCACATCGATGGTTTGTGGATCATGACGGATATCGATGAGCACAAAGACATTGATGAGCTGTTTGCGCTGAAGGATATACGAGGCAATCATCTGCTCCAACTTGGCTCGTGTCTTTTTACTCTGCTTGGCATAGCCATAACCGGGCAGATCCACGATATACCATTCATTGTTGACAATGAAGTGGTTGATGAGTAAGGTCTTACCGGGCGTGGCGGAGGTCTTCGCCATACCTTTGTGGTTGCAGAGCATATTGATAAGACTCGACTTACCCACGTTACTCCTTCCGATGAAGGCATATTCGGGCTTGGTGTCTGCAGGGCATTGCTGCACGGTGGCACTGCTGATGACAAATTCTGCTTTCTTAATATCCATGGTTATTTATTTTTCTATGCAAAAGTAATGAAAATAATCCGTTTTTCTTCTTGCTTACTCAGAAAAACTGTATCTTTGTGGAAAAATTACGGATTTATGCAACAAAGATATCCCTCACAGTTGCTTGACAGAGCTGTGGAAGAATTTTCGAAACTACCCGGTATCGGTAGGAAAACGGCACTTCGTCTGGTGCTTCATCTGCTGCGACAGAGTGATGGTGAGGTGGATCGGTTGGCAGAGGCTCTTACTACGATGAAGCATGAGGTGAAATACTGTAGGGTATGCCATAACATCAGCGATACCGATGTGTGCTCGATATGTGATAATCCCCACCGAGACGCCTCCGTGGTATGCGTGGTGGAGAATATCCAGGATGTGATGGCTATCGAGAACACCCAGCAGTATCATGGATTGTATCATGTGCTGGGGGGCATCATCTCACCAATGGATGGCATCGGTCCCAGTGACCTACAGATAGATTCCTTGGTGGAGCGTGTGGCACAGGGGAACGTGTCAGAGGTTATCTTCGCATTGAGCAGTACGATGGAGGGAGACACCACGAGCTTTTACATCTCCCGGAAGCTCTCTCCGTACGATGTGAGGCTGTCGGTCATTGCCCGAGGAATCTCCGTCGGTGACGAACTGGAGTATACCGATGAGGTGACATTAGGTCGCTCAATACTTAACAGAACACCATTTAATTCTTAAAACGATGAAGGAAGAAGCAAAGATACTGAAAATCCTCTTTTGGTCGAATCTCCTACCGGCAGTGCTGGCTGTCATTCTTTTTGAGAGTGGGGTGCTGCCGACAGGTGTTCTCAAAGAGAATACAAACCTGGAGTTTGTGCTGCTCATGATGACGGAGCTGGTGACCATAGGCTTTATCCCCTTGGCCTTGTATCTGTTCAGGATCAAACGAGTGCGGAAGGACCTGTATGACCGTCGTGAGAAAGCCCTGCGGAAGTGGGGTGTGATAAGGTTGGACCTTTTGGGAATACCCTTGGTGGTTAACACCTTATTATATTATATGTTTATGAATGTGTCTTTCGGGTATCTGGCCATTATCCTCCTTATCAGTATGTTTTTTGTCTATCCCTCGGAGGGAAGATGCCTTGAAGAGGTGACTCCCGGTGAATAATTAGTGAGACAGATGCTATCGGTAGTTATTGTCAATTATAATGTCAGATATTATGTCGGGCAGTGCCTCGACAGCCTGCAGTGTGCCCTTCAGGGTATGGATGCTGAGATACTGATTGTTGACAATCACTCCACTGATGGCTCTGTGGAATATCTGCAGCCTTATCTTTCGGAACGTTGCCGGTTGATATCATTGACTCATAATCTGGGCTTTGCCAAGGGTAACAATGTGGCGATACAACAGGCAAAGGGTGACTATATCCTGTTGTTGAACCCCGACACCGTGGTGGGTGAGGATTCCATTCGTGAGGTACTGCACTTCATGGAAGATCATCCGGATGCCGGAGCGGTTGGTGTGTGCATGCATTATTGTGATGGAAGGAAAGCACCGGAGAGTAGGAGAGGGCTGCCCACTCCGATGACGGCCTTTTATAAGATGACGGGTTTATGTCGCCGTTTTCCGAAGAGTAAGCGTTTCGGCAAGTATTATATGGCCTATCTGCCATGGGATCAGCCTTGTCAGATTGATATCGTCAGCGGCGCGTTCTGTATGCTCCGCAAAAAGGCGATAGATGATGTGGGGTGGTTGGATGAGGATTTCTTTATGTATGGTGAGGATATCGATCTCTCCTACCGACTGTTGAAAGGCGGATACACCAACTGGTATGTTCCGGTCTCTATCCTTCATTATAAAGGGGAGAGCACGGAGAAGTCCAGTTTCCGTTATGTTCATGTCTTCTACATGTCTATGCTGATATTTTTCCGTAAACATTACGGAAATCTCAGTATCCTACTGACCATGCCTATTAAGACGGCCATCTACCTTAAGGCGATGATGGCATTGGTATCCATTGTCAGAAGTTGGGTAGGGAAGACATTAGGTTTCCGTTCGAGGAAGAAAGAGACATCAAGGACATACTGTTTCTTTGGGTTGGAAGAACATATCGCCACATTCACGGAACTCGCGTCACGGCGGGGAATCAATTGCATCTGTCATGCCGCGACGGAAGAAAGCCTGCCGGAAGGTCATCTTCCCTTTCTCTCATCTTCTGTTACGAAATCGTCAGTCGTAATGGTATATGATACGGAGGCATACAGCTATGCGGCGATGCTCAGATCCTTTGTCCGGCAACCTGTCACGGATGTAGAGATAGGGATCTTTCATCCACAACAACAATTACTTGTCACAGAAAAAGAGATATGGGTATGAATAAAGATGAAGAGTGGGTCAGACTACGTGCCATAGAGCCGGAGGACTTGGACCTCATGTATGATATGGAGAATGACTGTAGCCTTTGGAATATAGGTGTGACCAATGTTCCTTACTCACGTTTTATACTCCATGAGTATATCACCCATACCGTTGGTGATATCTATACCGACAAACAATTGCGTTTGATGATAGAGGTGGATAAACAGGTGGTGGGTATGATTGACCTTATCTCATATGATCCGAGAAACAACCGTGCTGAGGTGGGCGTCGTCGTGCAAGAGCCCTATCGTCACAAGGGATATGCCACGAAGGCTCTGCGACAGTTGATAGATTACTCCCGCGATGTGCTCCATCTCCATCTGTTGTATGCCTATGTCTCTCCTGATAATGATTATTCTGTCCGGTTGTTCCGTGCCGCTGGCTTTCGACAGACGGCCGTGCTGAAAGATTGGTTGTATGACGGAGAGAGGTATTCAGATGTCCTCTTGATGCAGTTTTTTTAATTTTATAAAAAAAAGTAGGGAATACTTTTGGAGATAACGAAAAAAAAT
>FLNV01000177.1_pt1 | contig 27497 bp, 24 predicted proteins | sample 1140351 | NCBI WGS metagenome assembly FLNV01 (sample SAMEA3878207, study PRJEB12797) | bioreactor metagenome | biome: Moose rumen | place: Sweden | collected 2011-10
TTTATTACTTCTTCTCTACTATATCCTAATTCCACCATATCTTCTATTTTTTGTTTCATGTTTTCTATACTTAAGCCATATATTTGAGATAAAATTTTTGTCATTTTTATTACTTCTTCTCTACTATATCCTAATTCGACCATATCTTCTATTTTTTGTTTCATGGTTTCTATACTATAGCTATATATCGATGGTACACTTTTTGTCAGCTTTATTACTTCTTCTCTACTATATCCTAATTCCACCATATCTTCTATTTTTTGTTTCATGTTTTCTATACTTAAGCCATATATTTGAGATAAAATTTTTGTCATTTTTATTACTTCTTCTCTACTATATCCTAATTCGACCATATCTTCTATTTTTTGTTTCATGGTTTCTATACTATAGCTATATATCGATGGTACACTTTTTGTCAGCTTTATTACTTCTTCTCTACTATATCCTAATTCCACCATATCTTCTATTTTTTGTTTCATGTTTTCTATACTATAGCCATATATTTGAGGTAAACTTTTTGTCATTTTTATTACTTCTTCTTTACTATATCCTAATTCCACCATATCTTCTATTTTTTGTTTCATGGTTTCTATACTTAAGCCATATATTTGAGGTAAAATTTTTGTCATTTTTATTACTTCTTCTTTAATATATCCTAATTTCACCATATCTTCTATTTTTTGTTTCATGTTTTCTATACTATAGCTATATATTGATGGTGAAATTTTTGTCATTTTTATTACTTCTTCTTTACTATATCCTAAAGAAAGAAGAAAATGATAAATATCTTTTACTTTTTTGGTTAATGTTTCTGGTTTCATATTTGCGATTGGATATGTGTTTGTTATTATTTCAAAATCTCCATTAGTATATCCTATATCTATAAACACTTCTTTTAATTCATCCATAATATACATCCTTTAATTATATTTCTCAACTATTGTTTCTTTTAATTGTAGTTATCTTAATAATACAAAGCAAAAATATATATAATCTTTTTAATACATTGAATTTAATCAATTATATCGTTCTTTTTCATTGTTTGTAATTGTCTACCTTACTATTTATACAATCTATTCTACTATTTATTTCTTCAATATTACATCTATCTATATTTATATTATCTGAATAATTATATTTTTGTTTTAATTCTATAATTCTTTTTACACTTCTATCAATTCTTCTTTGCTTTATTTTTCCTTTATTTGCAAGTTTAATTAGCATCTCTATTGCATCAATTTCCTCTTTTCTATTAAATCTAAATAATACTAGATCATTTCCTGCATAAATTGCCTTTTTTAAAGCATCTTTTGTTCCATAAATATATTTTATTGCTCTCATTTTTAAATCATCTGTAATAATTACGCCTTTAAACTTATATTTTAATCTTATCTTTTTTATCATTTTTCTTGATAGAGAAGCCGGATATATTCTGCTTATATTTTTTACAATCATATGTCCTACCATCATTATATCTGCTCCATTTTGAATAGCTGAAATAAAAGGATTAATATTATTTTTTTCTATCTTTTTTATACTAGGTAACAAATAATGTGAATCCGCTTTGCAGGCTCCCTGACCTGGAAAGTGCTTTATAACTGATACTATATTATGTTTCTGTAATTGTTTCATAACTTCTATTCCATATTTTGAAACATCTTCATCATTTTCTCCGTAACACCTGTTTCCAATAGCTTCTGTGGTTTGCTTACTTAATATATCTAAAACCGGCGAAAAGTTCATATTACAACCACTTTTTTGAAGCATTTCGCCTGTAATATCTCCAGCCTCTTTAATTACATTAATATCTTTTAGTTTTGATAGTTTTAAAGGACTATATAAGTTATGAAATTCTGGAGGCATTCTATTAACTCTTCCACCTTCTTGATCTATTGCAATAAAAAGTGGTACTTTATTTTTTGAATTTAACATTTTTAATTCTTTTATTACTTCTATCATTTCATTGTAATTGTTGTAATTTTTTCTGTAAAGAATAACTCCAGAAATTTTATAGTTTTCAATTAAATTTTTAATTCTATCATTAACTTTATTTCCGTCCATTCCTACAATTAACATTTGACCAATTTTTTCTTTTATTGACATTTCATCTATCATATAAATATTACCTCTCTTTGCTAGATTATATCATATTACTTAAATTTATTCAATTATATTTATTACAAAATAAAAAAGAGCCAATGAAAATTTTTTAAACACAATCTTCATTGACTTTTTATATACATATATTTTATTTTGTTTCTTTATTTAAGAATTTATATGCAAATGCAGCTATTACAGAACCTACAAATGGAGCTACTATAAATACCCAAACTTGTTTAATAGCTGTAATATCTCCTTTTATTGCCATAATAGCAGCTGGTGCTAAACTTCTTGCAGGGTTAACAGATGTACCTGTTAAATTAATTCCAATTAGATGAACAAATGTAAGAGTTAAACCTATTACAATTCCAGCTATATTAGCCTTTTTTTCATCTGATGTAACACCTAAAATTGTATAAATAAATACAAATGTTAGTATTAACTCAACAACAAATGCAGCTAGCATGTTTATTCCTAAAGTAGAGCTATCATCAAATCCATTAGCTCCTAATCCAATAACTGAAATACCCCCAGCTTGTGATACTGCCTGACATGAATTTAAAATAAAGTATAAAATTCCAGCTCCTACAAATGCACCAACTATTTGAGCTATTACATAGAATAAGAATTCTTTTACATTTATTTTTTTGTTTATTAGCATAGCAAGTGATACAGCAGGATTAACATGGCAACCAGAAATATTTCCTATTACATATGCCATTGCTACAATTGATAAACCAAAAGCAAGTGAAATTGCAACTATATTTCCTGTTACTACTGCTGTTCCACATCCAAATAAAACTAGTACAGCTGTTCCTATTGCTTCGCATAAATACTTTTTCATAAAAATTCCTCCTTTAAATTTTATAAACTAATTATAATAGTTTTTTTATTTTCAGTCAATAAAAATTTATTATTTTTTTAATTCATCTATTATTTCCTTATAATCTTTTGCCATAAGTATAGCAGTTCCCGAAACCAAAACATTTGCTCCTGCATTCTTAACATCATCACATGTTTTTAAATTTATTCCACCATCTGCTTCAATATCTATTTCCAATTTATTTTCATCAATAAACTTCTTTAATTCTTTTATTTTATCTAACATTTCTGATAATAGTGTTTGCCCACCTTTTCCAGGTTCAACTGTCATTACTAAACACATATGTACAAATGGTAAATATTTATATACACTTTCAATAGGTGTATTTGGTTTCACAGATATTCCTACTTTACTATTATTCTGTTTAATTAAATTTATGCATTCCATGACCTCATTTTCATTTTTACATGCTTCTAAATGAAATGTTATTATATTTGGTTCTATACTAGAAAAATCGTTTATACCTTTTTTTACATCTTCCACCATTAGGTGAACATCCATAGGTAAATTTGATATTCTTTTTATATATGAACTTAAATTTAACATATTATTATATGTGTCATTTTTTACAAACTTTCCGTCCATTACGTCTATATGGAAATAATCTGTTTTTGCTTTTTCTAATCCGAAAATTGTTTCTGACTCTTTTCCTTTTATCATATTTAAAATTGATGTTGAAATCTCTATCATTTTTCTATCCTTTCTTAAATACTATTTTTTATAATCGTATTATATATCTTTTTAGATATTATTTCAATAAAAATATAATATAATTAAAAATTAATAAAATCAAAGTCCCCTAATCACTCTATTAGAGTAATTAGGGGACTTATCGTGTCAATCTGTTGCCTCAGGAATTTTATATGTAAAATATGAAACAGATATAAATTCCCTGTCCTCTTCGGGCAGTTCAGAGAAAGGAGTGGATACATCCATACCCATAATAATTCCTTCTCCTACCCTGACATACTGCGGGTCATTAACTCGCATTACTGCAAATTTCTGACCCATTGTGTCTTCGAAGAAGATGTACTTTCCTGATGCCCCAACAGGCTTCAGGTCCTTCTCGATAATCACTTCTTCATAGAAGTGATTACCTTTGTCAGGGTTGTCTGCCAATATGTACTGGTTTGCACCAGCCATCTTAAGCAGACAAAGTTCATCTTCTACTCCCAGTATGTACATAGTGTCGTACCGGTCAGACACATATGTACCGAGGTCGTGATTTCTCACTTCCTCTACCATATCCATTTCGGACTTTTTGGGTCCGAAATCGTTGTTGGTGCCACATGCTCCCAGGGTAAGCATCATCAAAGATGCTACTGCCAAAAAAACAACAAATCTTTTCATTCTCATCATGTCACTTCCTCCTGTGAATTCTGATTATGGGCTATTGCCCTGTGTCACCTTATATTATACCATATTTTTACTGATTTTGCAAGAAAAAAGCATATTTCCAGTACACTATAGCCTAATTGACTAACATTATGCTTTAAATATGCTTATATAATTAATTTATTATAAACAAATACATTATATTAAAACTTATATTATAATAAAAATTTATCTATTTAATCCTTTTCTTCCTGCATAAATTGCTACATCTGCTAAATCACTTTCAATATTTAAAAGTCTATTGTATTTAGCAACTCTGTCTGTTCTACATGGTGCACCTGTTTTTATTTGTCCAGCATTTGTTGCAACTGCAACATCTGCAAGTGTTGTATCTTCTGTTTCACCGCTTCTATGTGATACAACAGCTGTGTATCCGTTCTTTTTAGCTAACTCTATAGCATCTAATGTTTCTGTTAAAGTACCAATTTGGTTTAGTTTTATTAAGATGCTATTTGCAGTTTTGTTGTCTAATCCTTTTTGTAATCTTTTTATATTTGTAACAAATAGGTCATCTCCAACTAATTGAATTTTGTTTCCTAATCTATCTGTTAACTTTTTCCAATTTTCCCAATCTTCTTCTGCTAAACCGTCTTCAATAGAAACTATTGGATATTTTTCAACTAATTCGGCTAAGAAATCTATCATTTCATCTGGAGTTTTTAATTCATCAGTTTTCCAGAAATAGTAGTTTCCTTCTTTTCCTATTTTCTTTGCTTCATCATACATTTCTGTACTTGCAACGTCAAGTGCTAAGCATACTTCTTCTCCTGGTTTGTATCCTGCTTTTTCGATTGCTTCTACAATAAGTTTTAATGCTTCTTCATCACTTGATAAATTAGGTGCAAATCCACCTTCATCTCCTACACCAGTTGATAATCCTTTTTCTTTTAATACTTTCTTTAATGTGTGATATATTTCTGCAGCCATTCTCATACATTCAGTAAATGATTTTGCTCCTACTGGCATTATCATAAATTCTTGTGTGTTTACTGTATTATCTGCATGTTTTCCTCCATTTAAAATGTTCATCATTGGAGTTGGAAGAATTTTTGCATTTGGTCCTCCAATATATTGATATAGTTCCATTCCTACAGATGTAGCTGCTGCTCTTGCAACTGCAAGTGATACTCCAAGTGTTGCATTTGCTCCAAGTTTAGCCTTGTTTTCAGTTCCATCTAATTCTATTAATGTTTTGTCTAATTTAGCTTGATCATATGCATTCATTCCAATTATTGCATCTCTTATGATTGTATTTACATTTTCTACTGCTTTTAATACGCCTTTTCCAAAATGTCTTGAACTATCTCCATCTCTTAATTCAACAGCTTCAAAACTTCCTGTTGATGCTCCTGATGGAACCATTGCAACTCCATAAGAACCATCTTCTAGCATTACCTCTACTTGTACAGTTGGGTTTCCTCTTGAATCTAATATTTCTAATGCTTTTACTTCTTCAATTTCTAAACAATTTCTCATAATTTAAACTTCCTTTCATTTTATGTGCCAAAAAGTTTCTTCTTTTTGGCACATAATATAATAATTTAAAATTAATATCTTTAGTTTTGATATTATCCATCTAATATTTGATTTTTAGATTTCTTTTGTTCTTTTTTATTTTCTTCTTTGTTATCTTTATTTTCCTCTTTGCTTTTATCTTCTAACATATATAAATTTTTATTTCGATTATTTAAATGATTTTTAAAAATTCTGCTTTTAAAGCTCTCTGTCTTATTTGATATATCTTCTTTTTCATATAATAAAAATTCTCTATGAAAACTATCTTCTTTATCAAAACTAATCGAATTACTGTCTGTTTTCATATATAAACCTGTTTCATACGTTTCCTTTTTAGTCGGTTTCAAAACAGAAAAATATTCATCTAATATTTTTCTTTCCTCTTTTGTTTCTCCACCTAAATTCAAATATTTATATTTCCATATAGTATTTCTTTGAAAAATTTCTTCTTCCGTCATAGGCAAAAGTATATCATAATTATATTCTACTTTAAACTTACAATTTGCAATTGAAATTGTAAGATTAGTCCAAATATCTTGTTCTGTATCTATAAAATCCTGCTTTAATTCTGTAATACATTTATATAAATCTTCTACTATTTTCAAATACTGTTCTTCATTTATATTGAACCTTTTAGGAACTTCATATACATTTATTGCTCTTTTTTTTAGTATACCTTTTGGAATATAGTAGAAAAATAATTCACCTGTTTGTTTGTTTTCAGAATTTGTAACTACAGATGCATACAAATATATTTCTTCCCATTTTTCTGGAATTAATGAAAATATATAATTTTGAATTTTCTCATATTTTTCTCTCATACTTTTTGTTGTTCTTAACATAAAAATTATTCCTTTTCTAACAAACTTTCACCAGTCATTTCTTCTGGTTTTTCTATTTTCATTAAGTCTAATATTGTTGGTGCTAAATCTGCAAGTTTACCTTCATCTTTTAATTCTATGTTTAGATTATCAGATATAAGTATTAATGGTACTAAATTTGTTGTATGAGCTGTGTGAGGTTCACCTGTCGTATAATCTATCATTTGTTCACAGTTTCCGTGGTCTGCAGTAATAATTAAATTTCCATTTTTATTAATAATTGCCTCAGAAACTTTTCCAACACATTCATCTATTGTTTCTACTGCTTTTATTGCCGCTTCTAAACTTCCTGTATGTCCAACCATATCTGGATTTGCATAGTTAAGTATTATACAATCATATTTATCATTGTTAATTGCATTTAATACTTTATCTGTTACTTCATATGCACTCATTTCAGGTTGCATATCATATGTTTCTACCTTTGGAGATGGAACTAAAATTCTATCTTCTCCTGGATACTGCTTTTCTTCTCCACCATTGAAGAAAAATGTAACATGTGCATATTTTTCTGTTTCAGCAATACGAAGTTGTTTTAAGTTATTTTTAGATAGAATTTCTCCTAATGTGTTTTTTATTTGTTCTTTTTTAAATGCTATATGGACATTAGGCATTGTTTCATCATAAGATGTAAAGCAAACAAAATATGTGTTCATTTTTTTAGTTTCAAATTCTTTAAAGTCTTTATCTACAATTGTTCTTGTAATTTGTCTAGCTCTATCTGGTCTAAAGTTATAGAAAATAACTGAATCATTTTCTTCTATTTTTGCTATTGGTGTTTCGCCATCTGCTTGTGTAATAACTGTAGGTTCAACAAATTCATCAAAAACCTCTTTTTGGTAAGAATTTTCTATAGCATGTATAACATTAGCTGACTTTATTCCCTCTCCATTAACTAATGCATCATATGCTTTTTTAACTCTTTGCCATCTTTTATCTCTATCCATACTATAGAATCTACCTGAAATAGATGCAATCTTTCCAATTCCTTTTTCTTTCATTTTTTCTTGTAGTTCTATTATATAATTTTCAGCAGATGCAGGTGGTGTATCTCTTCCGTCTAAAAAGCAATGTACATATACATTTTCAAAATCTCTTCTTTTTGCCATTTCTAACAATCCATACAAATGCCTATTATGACTATGTACGCCACCATCTGACAATAATCCTAAAATGTGTAATTTAGAGTTATGTTTTTTACAATTTTCAATTGCTGATATAAATTCTTCATTTGTAAAGAAATCTCCATCTTCTATTGATTTTGTAATTCTTGTTAATTCTTGATATACAATTCTTCCTGCTCCTATGTTTGTATGTCCCACTTCTGAATTTCCCATTTGTCCTTCTGGCAAACCAACAGCCAATCCACTTGGCTTAATTTTTGTTGTTGGATATTTTTTCATTAGTTTATCAATATTAGGTGTATTTGCTAATTTAACTGCATTTCCTTCTTCTTTTTCGTTTATACCAAATCCATCTAATATCATTAGCATTGTTACTTTTTTTGGTTCCATAATACCCTCCGTTATTTTTCGTAATTAACTATAGATGCAAAATCTTCTGCTTTAAGACTTGCTCCTCCTATAAGTCCCCCATCGATATCTGACATCTCTAGTAATTCTTTTGCATTATTTGGCTTCATACTTCCGCCGTATTGTATTATAACTCTTTCTGCTACATTTTGTCCATAGATTTGACAAATTTTTTCTCTTATTTTTATTATTGCATTATTTGCATCTTCATTAGTTGCTGTTTTTCCTGTTCCAATTGCCCATATTGGTTCATATGCAATTATAGTATTTTGAACTTGTTCGTTACTTAGTCCATCTAGAGCTTTTTGTGTTTGAGAAGTAATTACATCAAAAGCATTTCCAGTTTCTCTTTGTTCTAATGTTTCTCCAACACATACTATTGGTTTTAATTCATTTGCAAATGCAGCTTTTATTTTTTTATTTACTGTCTCATCTGTCTCTGCAAAATACTGTCTTCTTTCAGAATGTCCTATTATTACATATTCTACTCCTATAGATTTAAGCATTTTTCCAGATACTTCTCCTGTAAAAGCACCTTTTTCCTCAAAATGCATATTTTGTGCTCCAATTTTAATATTTGTTCCTTGTGCTGTAAGCAGTGCATAAAATAAATCTGTATATGGCACACATAATATAACTTCATTTTCAGTATCTTTCACTAAAGGTGTTAGTTCTGTTATCATTGATATTGCTTCATTTGGAAGCATATTCATCTTCCAATTTCCTGCTATTACTTTTTTTCTCATAAAGACCTCCTATTTATCTAATAATGCTTCAATACCAGGTAACTTCTTTCCTTCTAAAAATTCTAAAGAAGCACCTCCACCGGTAGATACATGTGATATTTTACTTGCTAGTCCTGCTTTTTCCACAGCTGCAGCTGAATCTCCTCCACCTACTATTGTAACTGCATCATTTAAGTTTGCAAGTTTATGTGCTATTGCATCTGTTCCAACAGCAAATTGTTCAAATTCAAATAATCCTAACGGTCCATTCCATACAACAGTTTTGGCTCCATTTAATTCTTTTCTAAACATTTCTATTGTTTTTTCTCCAATGTCAAATCCTTGCCAACCATCCGGAATATCTGTCCATGCCACAGTTTTACTTTCTGTGTCTGGTTTAAATTCTTTACCTATTTTAGTATCTATAGGTAAAAGCATTTTTACACCTTTTTCTTTAGCTTTATTCATTAATTCTAATGCTAAATCGCATTTATCTTCTTCACATAAAGAATCTCCAACGCCATGTCCCTGTGCCTTAAAGAAAGTATATGCCATTCCTCCACCAATCATTAATGTGTCTACTTTTTCTAAAAGACTATCTATAACTCCAATTTTATCTGATACTTTTGCTCCACCTAATATAGCAACATAAGGTCTTTTTGGATTTTCTAATGCGTTTCCTAAAAATTCTAGTTCTTTTTCTATTAAAAATCCTGATACAGCTGGTAAATATTTTGTTACTCCTTCTGTTGAAGCATGTGCTCTATGTGCTGTTCCAAAAGCATCATTTACAAATACTTCTCCAAATTCAGCTAATTTTTTTGCAAATTCCGGATCGTTATCTGTTTCTTCTCTGTGGAATCTTAAGTTCTCTAATAATAGTATTTCTCCATTTTTTAATTTTTTTGCTTTTTTGCACGCATCTTCTCCTATAACATCCTTTGCCATAACTATTTCTTTATTTAGTTGTTTTGAAAGCTCTTTTGCAACAGGTGCAAGAGAGAATTCTGGTTTAAATTCTCCTTTTGGTCTTCCTAAATGTGAACATAAAACTATTTTGCAATTTTGTTCTAATAAGTATTGTATAGTTGGAAGTGCTGCAACTATTCTTCTATTATCTGTAATATTTCTGTTTTCATCCATTGGTACATTAAAGTCACATCTAACTAATACTTTTTTATCTTTTAAATCAATATCTCTAACTGTTTTTTTATTCATAACTATCAATCTCCTTTACATATTTATAGGGCGACCTAAAGTCACCCCCTTTTCCAATCTTTATCTAGTTGAATTACATGCTACTATTCAGGCTAAAAAATCAAATTCTGAATACTAACAATTATATTAGAAGTGATTGGAAAAGAATTGATAAATCAATTATTTTTCAATCTAATTTAATTCAGCAAAATACTTTATAGTCCTAACCATCTGACTAGTATATGAATTTTCATTATCATACCAAGCAACTACTTGTACTTGATATAAATCATCTGCTAATTTCATGCACATTGTTTGTGTACTATCAAATAAAGAACCACATGTAATTCCTATAATATCTGATGAAACTAATGGTTCATCTGTGTATCCAAATGATGCACTTTCTTGTGCTTTCATTGCTTCATTTATAGAATCTGGTGTAATGTCTGTTCCTTTAACAACTGCTGTTAAAATTGTTGTAGATCCTGTTGGTACTGGAACTCTTTGAGCTGAACCAATTAATTTTCCATTTAATTCTGGTATAACTAATCCTATAGCTTTTGCTGCTCCTGTTGAATTAGGTACGATATTTACTGCAGCAGCTCTTGCTCTTCTTAAATCACCTTTTCTGTGTGGACCATCTAATAACATTTGGTCTCCTGTATATGCATGAACTGTTGTCATTATTCCTGATTGAATTGGTGCATAATCATTTAATGCTTTTGCCATTGGTGCTAAGCAGTTTGTTGTACAAGATGCAGCTGATATTACTGTATCTTCTTTCTTTAATATGTTTTCATTAACTCCAAATACTACTGTTGGTAAATCACTTCCTGCAGGTGCTGATATAACAACTTTTTTAGCTCCTGCTCTTATATGTGCTTCTGCTTTTTCTTTTGTTGTGTAGAATCCTGTACATTCTAATACAACATCAACATCTAATTCTCCCCATGGTAATTGTGACGCATCTGCTATTGCATAAATTTTTATTGTTTTTCCATCTACAGTTATAGAATCTTCTCCTGCAACTACTGTATCTGCTTTATCATATCTTTTTTGACAAGAGTCATATTTTAATAAATGAGCTAACATTTTTGGACTTGTTAAATCGTTTATTGCTACTACCTCATATCCTTCTGCCCCAAACATTTGTCTAAATGCTAGACGTCCTATTCTTCCAAAACCATTAATGGCTACTTTTACTGCCATAAAAATTCCTCCTTCTTATATCTTGCTTAAATCTTTAAAAGCTAACGCTTTTGAAAAAATTTAATTGCAAAATTATACATATATATTTTACCTTTTTCAGGCAATTTTATTCTATAACATTGTTGTCTTTTTTTCAAGTACTTTTTTTAAAAAATATAAAATAAATAAAAAGACGGAGAGAGTCTAATAATATACTCCCTCCTGAAACACAGTTAATAGTTACAGATTGCATATCAGTCTGCTTCTTTATTCTCGCAGGCCTGATTTGCAATACCACAGCTGGTCTTGCAAGCACTCTGACACGAAGTCTGGCACTCACCGCAGCCTCCCGTATTGGCGCTCTTCGCCATATCGCGGGTATTCAGTGTCTGAATGTGTTTCATAATGCTTTCCTCCTTTTCAAATTGAAAACAAGGTTTACAGTTGCTAATTGCTTACGCAATTATATATGTATTATACATCATTTTTTTATGTATGTCAAAATTTAGGCTACTTCTGTAATATATTCATATTCTTCATAAAAAGGCATATGTTCTTCTATCATTTGCCAGAATTTTTTTGTATTTGTTTTATATTTTAAGTGGCAGAACTCATATAAAACTACATATCTTAAAACTTCTTTATTATATTTTACAATTTCAGGATTAATTACTATTGTTTTATCTTTCAATAATGTTTTAGCAAGTTTGTTTGGAATTCTTTTAATTATATAATTATCTGGAGCTAAACCTTTTAGCATTACTCTTGTTTCTTCCATTATGTTTTCTATTTCTATTCTTGCAATCTCGTCATACATTTTCTCTAATGCAAGTTTTAAAATATTTATATTACCATTTCTTTTATATTTATGAGGTAAATTTATTTCTATAATTTTTCCATTTAAATTTAATTCTGGATTATTTATTTTTTTGTATATAATTTTTATTTCATAATTTTCTCCAAATATTTTTGCTGTGTTTCCTATTTGTTTTTCTAAATTTATTTTCTTATTTAATAATTTCATCATAATAATACCTCCAACTTTTTAGAACTCTTGTTCGCTTTTGCTGATTGTATTATATATCCTATTTTTTATTTTGTCAATAGTTTTTACAAAAGTTTTTCAAATTTTTGTTCGCACATTACAAAATCTCTAAAATTGCAATAAAATAGCATAGATACGAATCTTAATCTATACTATTTTATTATACAATATTAAATTCTTTTGGAAGATCTATTTTTAGTTCAATTTTTTTATGATTTACCGGATGTAAAAAAACGATTTTATAACAATGTAACGCTTGTCTTTTTATTAGAGTTGATTCTTTTCCGTATAGTGTATCACCTAATAGAGGATGTCCTATATATGCCATATGAACACGAATTTGATGTGTTCTTCCAGTTAGTAACTTACATTTAATTAAAGATATATCTTTACCATTTTTAATAACTTTATATTCTGTAATAGCTCTTTGTCCTTTTTCAGATACACATCTTTCTATTATACTATCTTCTTTCCTTGAAATAGGTGCTTCTATTATGCCTTTTTTATTATCCATAATTCCGTTTACTATAGCTATATATTCTTTAATAAAAATATTATTTTTCATTTGTCTTATAAGACTTTCTTGTATATATTCATTTTTTGCGAAAACTATTAATCCAGAAGTGTTAAAGTCTAATCTATTTACAGGTCTTATTTTCTTTTGAATTCCCAATATTTCAAAATAATATTTTACTCCATTTGCAAGTGAATCATCATAGTGTAAAATTGATGGGTGCACCGCAATTCCAGCTGGTTTATTTAGTATCAAAATTCCATCATCTTCAAAAACTATATCTAAATCCATTTTTTTAGATATAATATTTGAATTATCTTCTTTATAGTTTAAATCAATTTTTATAACGTCTTCAATATTAGCTTTTTTTCTTGTATCCACATTTACATTGTTTAATGTAATCGATTTATTTTTTATTAATTTACTAAATAATCTATTTGATAAATCAAATCTTTCTTCCAAGATTTTGTTTATAGTTTTATTTGTATCTTGTTGCTTTACAACATATTCTAATACCATAAAATACCTCTTTCTATTACATTATACAGACTTTTGATAATTATTTCAACATGTATTGTAACAATAAAAGAATTTTTGAATAAAATACTGATAAATATATTATTAGAAAGGAGTGTATGATTTTACGTATGTACGAAGATTATATACAAAATTTATTTGGTAGAGATTATCAGCCCTATCAAAATACATATGATCCTATGTTAAGAAATACAAATTATTATAATCAAATTGATGATTTTGAACAATATAATTATGAACAAAATAGTTTTTACGAACCAATACCTTATGATAATTTTTTAAATTATTCAACTAGAAATTTAGTGAGTGATTTAGAAAATTTATATCCAGAAATATATAAAATTGTATATCCCATGATTCAAAAAGCCTGTAACCAAAATAATAAACCTATTGATGAAAATCTTATTGATGATATGACAGATGATATTTATTCTAATATCGAAGCTGATAATATTATTAATCTTAACATCAACGTTGAAAATAATAGAAATGAGTCAACAACAAACAAAGATAAAAATAACAGATGTAAAACAACCGAAAATAGGCAGATTAATAATCCAATACGTGACTTAATTAGAATACTTTTGATAAGAGAACTTTTAGATAGACCTGGATATAGACCACCAAGGCCAAGACCTCCAAGACCCGGATTTCCAGGAGTTCATCCTCCAAGACCTCCAAAGCCGTGGTATAATGAACATTTTCAATCAAGACCACCTAGACTTTAAATTCTAGCGTTTTTTCTATACAATAAAAAATGTTGAATATGAAAATATTTAGTTTTTCCTATTCAACATTTTTCTTATTTTTTCCTTCTTGCAAATAATCCTTTTCTTTTTTTAGTTTTCTTATTATCTTTATTTCCTTCTTCCGTTTCTTCTTGTTCTTCATTCTCTATAATTTTATCTTCTAAATCATCTATTTCTTCTTCAAATATTTTGTCGTCTTCATCATCAACTTCATTAATATTTAAAGGTTCCTCTTCTTTATCTAAATCTATGTCATCAACATCTGTATCGAAAATTCCAAGTATTTCATCTACCTCTTTATCTGTTTCGCTTTCTTCTTGCTTATTAACTTCTATTTCAGGTTCATCATTAAATTCAATAATTTCATCTTCTTTTGGATTTTCTATATCATCATCAATTTCTTTTTCATTATTTGATAAAAATCCTGTTCCAAAATTTAATTCATCATTTTCATCATCGTCATCCCAATGAAATTCATCTTCATCTATAATCTCTTCAGGAATTACAGAATCATCTTCTTTTTCTTGTTTTTCGTTATCTTCATTTTGATTATTTGATTCTATTTCGGTTTCTATTTCTTCAATCTTTTCTTCAATTTCATCAACATGTTCAGTATTTTTTTCTTCTTCATCTTCGTCTGTTAATATGTCTTCATTTACTTCAAATGTAATATCTAAAGGTTCAAATTCAGATAAATCTTTTTCATATACTTCTGTGATGATTTTTTTGAAAGTATCGTATATTTTCTGCATACCTTCAACTCTCCAATAATCAGGATATATTACAGTACCTATCATATTTAATTGACTAATACTCTTTTCAAATTTCTTTTCTTCATCTTGTAAATCAATTAAATACTGAATATTATATAATTCTTTATATGCTTTTTTTGATGATTTACCTGTTATTTCTTTTATTAATAAAGAATACATATTTTGGATTTCTATTAAATCACTTTGTAAATTAGAGCATGCTTCAGCCATAATTCTTTTATGTTCTTCTTCTCCACCCATAGTGTTCATTCTTTCATTATCTAAGAATAAAATAATGTATTCACTTATTACATTTAAAAATTCTAATTTACTCTTTGAATCCTTTACTATTTTTTTATGTTTTTCTATTTTAACATTATCATTTTTAATTTCTACAAGAAGTCTCATTGTTTTGTCATATAAAGATAGAAGGATTTCTGCTTTCTTTTCCTCTATATATGTTGAAGTATCTATTGCAGTATTAATAACATTTTCATCAAATGGTACTTTTTCTTTTGAACCATTTTTCAATATTCTTTCTTTTATTGTATCTTTGGCTTCTTGTTTATTATCTGATTTTACAAATGACTTGGCTTCTTTTAATTTTTCTTTATTAATATTACTAAAATTGTCTATTGTTGCATTTAAATTTTTTTGATATTCATTTTCAACATTTCTTCTATCTCGTCCACATATGCTTCTAGTTTCACTTTTTTCGTTAAATTCTCGAATTTCGTCAATAAACTTTTCTGAATTTGATTTTATTTCTTGATTATTTTTATCAATTTCTTCTTCTATTTTATCAAATTTTTTTCTTAAATTTTCTGGTTCTTCATCTAAACTTTCAAAAAGATTCTTTCTATTTTCGCTATATTTTAAATTTCTTTTATTTAAAACATCTTGTAACTTTTGAGTTTCTTTTATTTTACTTGCAATCTTTTCAAATTCTTCCATTATGTTGTTTTCTATTTCTGATGCTTGTTGATATTTTTCTAAATTACTTACTAATTCAAAATAGTTATTACTATTATTTTTCAAATTGTTTTTATTATCATATCCAAATATACTTGCAAAATATCTGTCAATTACTATTGCGTTTCTTTCATACATATAAATTACCTCCAAATCTAATTGCTTTTTCTTCTATCTATTGTATAACTGCTTCCCATAACACTTTTTACTGCATGTTTAACTTGTGCGGCAACATCTCCAATTTGTAATATATTACTAAATCTATTTTTGTCTGCAACTACAACAGCAATTGAAATTGATGTTAATGGAAATTTTTCTATTATTCCTCTTCTATTTTGTATCTCTAAATATCCTTTTTTTGCATCTTCATCTGTGAAAAAGTCTTTTATGTTTTTTTCAAATCTTGCAATTATTCTTTGGCATAGGTTATCTACATCTGTATATGGTACAATAGCAATAAAATCGTCTCCTCCAACATGTCCAACAAATCCGCCACTTAGGTCTGTACGTATTTCATCTGTAATAATATTTGCAGTATATTGTATAATTTTATCTCCTTTTAAGAACCCATATACATCATTGTATGATTTAAAATTATCTAAGTCTAAATATAGTACTGAAAATTCTTCTTCTTTTGAAATTCTCTTTTTTAATTCTGAGTGTATTTGAACATTTCCTGGCAGTCCTGTTAAAGGACTAACCCTTCTATTTGTTGTAAGTAATCTATTTAAATTTTTTACTGTATAATACAAGTAGCCTTCATCTACTGGTTTTTTTATAAAATACTCTACTGATTCATTTAAAATCCTCATCCTGTGGTGTCTTGAACTATTTGAAGAAACAACAATTAAAGGTGTAATTGTGTTGTCTTCATCTTTTCGTATTTTCCTACATAATTGAATAACATCTCTGTCTATAGCGTCCTCATTTATTACAATCAGTGAAGGTATATTTTTTAGTGCAATATCTATTTGTTGTGTTTTTACACTTATAAATTTATAATCTGGGTCATCTTTAAATAGTTCTCTAAATATAACAATCGAAGATTCATCGTCATCTATTATATATACTTCATTTAACATTTTCTACTCCTTTGTTACTTAATTTTTTACATATCTTACTTTCTTTATAATTTTTCCTCCATCTGTATTATATACTGTTAAAATCAGTCTATTTTCTCCATTTTGTAATGGTAAAGTATTATTAAATACTTCTTTGTTTACATCAAGTGTTATCTCTTGTCCATTAAAGTTTGCAGTTAGCTTCGAGATTTTTCTAGGATCTGTAATTAATATTGTAAATCTTTGTAAATCTTGAGTTACTTCAACTTCAACAGTTGGTACATATAATTTTTTGAATATTTGTGCAACAGTTCCATCTGCATACCCAACTCTTACTGTTAAAACATGTTCGCCTTCTCTTACATCTATTTCTATTTGGCCGCTAGTACCTGATACTTCTATTTTCTTTTCTTCTTCTTCATCATAAAAATATGAAATATAGCTTAAATTTTGTTCTTCTTCACATGTTACTAAGATTTTGTTTTCATTTTCACTTTCTGCTAATTGTATTTTATTTGGCTCTTTTGGTCCAACATATTGATTGCTATACTCTTTTACTTCTTCATTGACATCAGTTACTTTTACATATAATGTTTTATTTCCTCCGGGAATTCTTGTATTAAATGATAGTGCATTTTTTCCTTCTCCAGAAACAACCTGTTTTTCTTCGTCGTCCCATCCATATTCAACACTTGCAATTTCATTTTCACTTTGTATTGATAATTCTACTTCTGTAGCATTTTGTATTGCATCAATTCTAATTTTTTGTGGAGTGTTATCTACCGAAACTACTTCTTTTTTATTACTTAATGAATAAAATCCTAAAGCAATAACAGATATGCCAAAAAGTATTAGTATTATACAGAAAAAAATAACTACGGACTTTATACTTGCCTTGTTTCCAAATTTCTTTTTAGGCATTTCTACTGATAAAATTTGATTCATTTACTACACCTCTTTCGTTTAATTACTACTAGATTATATCACAAGGTTAAAGAGTTGTAAATAAATTTTTAAAATTATTTTTACTTACAAAATCTATGTTTACCAATTGTAACTGTAACAGGTCTTGACCATATCCATTTATTAGTTGCTGTGTTAGGATTGAAGTAGTAAAGTGCACCATAAGAAGGGTCCCATCCATTTATTGCATCTTGAGCAGCTTTAATGGCCGTACTATCTGGAGACATATTTATTTGTCCATCTGATACTGCATCAAAAGCCCCTCTTTGATATATTACACCTGAAATTGTATTTGGAAATAGACTACTTTTTACTCTATTCATTATAACAGCCCCTACTGCAACTTGACCCACATAGCTTTCTCCTCTTGCTTCACCATATATCAAATGTGCTAGTAAGTTAACATTACTTGAGTTACTTGTAGATTTTGTTGAATTTCCCGTATTGCTTATACCCATTGCATTTAGAGTATTTTTTCCAGCTATTCCATCTACTGTAAGTCCATTTTTTCTTTGAAATGATTTTACTGCATTTAATGTTTGAGTTCCATAAATCCCATCTATACTTCCATTATAATAGCCCCATCTTTTTAATTTTGTTTGTATTTGTTTAACTTCTTCTCCTCTTGAGCCATATTTTGAAAGAGCTTGGACTTTGTAGAATTTTGAAAATAAAATAAACAAAATTGTACATATTACAATTACAACTGTTATTATCGTTTGAGTTTTTTTACTTTTTTGATATTTTTTCATAAATAATTTTATTCCTTCCTTGCCTCCATTATCTCTATGAATTGAAGGCATAAATACATTATTTAATAAAGATTTTAATTTATTTTGTACCAAATTTGGATTTTTATTCAAGGCAATTGTATTTTTCAAATTACTCATAAATTAAATGATGAGCCTGAACTTTAATAGCCACAAAAATAGACGCAAAAACTGCGTCTTTTTATTTTTAACAATATGCACATAAAATTGCTTCTAATCCTACATTTAAATCAATTAGTCCTATTTTATATTTATAATCTAGGTCACAAAATTCCTGTAAAATTTTTCTTAGTTCTTTTAATTTAAAGTAACCTGCTTGTGCTTTATATTTATTTGCTAAAAATGTTTGATTTGGCTTCAAATCCAAGCTAGTTGTTATATCTTTATTTTGCGAAATAGCAAGTTTCGTAAGATATAACTTTTTGAAATGATTGTATAAAGTTATTAATATTTTTTGAAGCGGTTCTTTAGAAAGTACAAGATTTCTTAAAACTTCTATGGCCTGTTTTGTATTTTTCTTTCCTAAACTATCTGTTAAATCAAATATTATGCTTTCTATCTTTTTAATAGCTAATTTATCTATATCTTCTTTTGTTATTGTATTTCCTTCTCCTGTATATTCTATAAGTTTTCTTGTCTCATTTATAAGTTCTTGCATATCTGTGCCACAACATTCAATTAAATAAGCTAAAGTTGACATTTCAATATTTACTTTATATGCATTTATTATTGCTTTTAATCTATTTTGAATTTGAATTGGTTTTAAATATTCGAAATTACAAACTACTCCATATTTATCTATTGTAGATAGTAACTCACATTTTTCTGCAGATTCTTCAATAAAAGCAATAACTACAGTATCATTAATTTGAGAAATATTTTCTTTAATATATGTATTTAGTTTTTCTTTTAAATCTGAATTATTATTTTTGCTTTTCTTTTTCAAATCTTTCTTAAATAGCCCTGTATTTTTTGCAATTATAAGTTTTTTTTCATATCCAAATGCAGGAGTCTCTATATCTGAAATTATTGTATTTATATTTGTTTCATCTAACAAAATATAGTTAATTCCTGTTATTTTCTCACCAAATAGCTTTTTTATAGTCTTTACACAATTTTCAAGCAAAAAAGTTTCTTCACCATATAATAAATATAGGCCATGTAAAACATCTTGTTTTAATTCTTTTTCTAATTCTTCTATCTTCATTTCTTTCACCCTTTTCAGAATTAATTATATTAACTTAAAAAAATCTTTTTTATAAACTTTTTGAAAATCTAGATGAATGTGCATGACAAATAGCCATTGCCATACTATCTGTTGTATCATCCAACTTAGGCAAATTTTCTTCATGCAAAATCATTTTCACCATTCTTTGAACTTGCATTTTATCAGCTCTTCCATATCCAACAACAGCTTGTTTTACTTGAAGAGGAGTGTATTCATAAATAGGGACCTTGTTTAATTTAGCAGTAACTAAAATAACGCCTCTAGCTTGTGCAACATTAATAGCAGTTTTAGCATTATTGTTAAAAAATAATTCTTCTATTGCCATTGCATCTGGTTTGTAGTCTACAATAATACTGTTTAATTGATTATATATTTGTTCTAATCTTAAAGGAAATGAAGTATGTGCTTCTGTAAGTATCGCTCCTGAAGTTATTAATTTAAACTTATTTCCTTGGTAATCTATTATACTAAATCCAGTTATTGCAAATCCTGGATCTATTCCTAAAATTCTCATTTTTTCTCCTTTTAAAAAGGAGACCTTTAGCAAATATTAGCCAAAAATCTCCACATCTATAAGTATACTAAAACATAATTCTAAATATTTCAGCAACACTCCAAGCTTGTGCAAATGTACCTTTAGGTGCAAATGGAGTTCTTGAATCATGTAATTCAGAAAGTGAACCTATACATCCTCTTTCATAAATTTCTTTTTTAAATGTTCTATATGTTCTTTCTTTAAATTTTTTAATCTTTTCTTGAAGTAAAGATACCTCTATATTGTCTTTTTGTGCATCTTTCATATTCATTAATGCATCATAATATAATCCTAAAAGCCAAGGCCACGTTGGCCCTTGATGATAACTCATATCTCTTTTAAATGTATCTCCTTCATAAGTTTCTACATAATTTTTTTCGCCTTTTGCAAGCGTTCTTAAGCCGTAACTATTTAATAATTTTTTCTCTATAGTATCAATGATATTAAAAGCAATTTCAGATGTAGGATCTATTACAGGATATGATAAACTAAGTGCAAATAATTGATTTGGTCTTATTTCTGAATTTCCAATATAATCAAATAAGCATTTTCTTTTTGAATTGTAAAATTCATTCTCAAATGTTTCTTTACATTTTTCTGCCATTTTTTCATATTTTATTATTTCTAGTTTCTTTTTTAAGCCTCCACATTTTTTAGCCAAATGAATCATTACCATTAATGAATTATACCACATTGCATTAATTTCAACTACTTTCCCATACCTTGGTGTAGCTACCATGTTTTCATATTTAGCATCCATCCATGTATTTTGAGTGTTTTCATTGCCAGAATAGATTAATCCATCTTCATCTAAAAATATATTGTTATCTGAAAAAGTTATACCATTTTCATAATTCTCTATAATATCTTTTAAGTATGGATAAATAGCTTTTTTTATAAAATCATACTCTCCTGTATAGTCTACAAATTTTTGCACTTGTTCAAATAAAAGTAAAGAACTATCAACACTATTATACAAAGGGCTATTATCTAACTCTGAATAGCCATTTGGCACCAACCCATATTTTATATCTCTAGTAATTGTAAATAAAACTTTTTTAGCCTGTTCAAATCTTTTGGTTTTTAAAAGTAGTCCTTCAAATGAAATTAGAGTATCTCTTCCCCAATCTAAAAACCATGGATATCCTGCTATAATTGTATGTAGTGCAAATTTTGGTCTATATACTATAAAATTATCTATAGCTGTTAAAAAGGTCTTTTTTAATTCATCTTCTTCTAACTCTTTTTTAGTTTTATTCTTTTTATTGTTATCAATTAGTTCAGATTGATTGTATAACTGATTTTGTCTAATTATTTCACTATTTATAACATATTTTGCATCTATTTCTTCGATATTTTCATCTAATGAACATACAAAAGAAATTTCTTTTTCTTCATTTGCATCTATATCGATTTCATATCTTCCACATACTGTATGGTTCTCTTCTGGATAAAAACCTCTTTTTTCTTCTTCTAAGTAGAACATATTTCTAAAAGTATCGTTATAATGCTGAATATAATTACCTGATGAAGAATTTATATATATAGGATTTTCTGTATTTCCATCCACTATTATTTTTACCTTATTGTTTTCTATACGTTGCTCTAGATTAAATTCATGATTAGTATTCATTGAGTGAAAATCTCTAAAATTGATTACAGGAGCTAATGTTAATTTAGCTTTTTGTTTTCCATTTTTTATTTTATAAAACACTAAAACAGTATTTCGTCTATAGACCATACATATAGTTTTTGAAATACATACGTCTTTTACTTTAAATTTAAATATAGGCAAAATGTCTTTAGAAAAAGACTCCATATATTTATATCCTTTAGAAATATATTGTTTTCCTATATTTGTAAATAAATCATATTTTTTTCCAGAAATCTCTATGCTTTCATCAAGCTTTGAAAGCACTAAATACCTTCTTGCAGGTGGATTAAGTGGTGCAACAAATAATCCATGATATCTTCTTGTATTTGCTCCTAATACAGTAGAAGCCGCATATCCTCCCAAACCATTTGTAATTAACCATTCCTTTTGTAATCCATCTTCTAAGCTTATGTCTTTTTTTTCTAATTTCATTTGTAAATTCCTCCATTATTTTCCACTATTAAATTTCTTAAGCATTTCTTTTCTAATTTCTTCGTAATTCTTTATTTTTATTGTTCCTCCTGTTATAGGCTTTTGAGCTTCTTCAACTAAATCAATTTTTTCTTCTGTTGGTTTTGTTTTTTCGATTTTTTTATGTTGATTTTTGTTTTGTTCTGCTTTTTTTCTATTAGCTTGTGTATTTTTGTTAGAATCTTTAATCGATTTTATTCTTTCTTGATACTTGCTTGCAAATTTACTATTACCAACTCTTTTTTGTGTTTTTCCTTTAGCTTTATTTTTACTTGTTTTCTTTTTCTGCTTATTAATCTCTCTATCTGCTTTTAATTTTGAATTCATCATAACATATTCAGGTTCATTATGCTTGTCCATATATTTTAAATCATCACAAATTATTTGAATTACAAGATCTGCAATTAGATTTGCATTATGTCTAACATTATCTTCTTTAATAACAGATAAATTTTCTTTAATAAATTTAATTCTTTTTTCTTTTACATCTTTTAAATCTTGTTCTACTAAATCAGCACCATCTAAATTGTATTTTTTTATGTACTCAGGAACAACTTCTCCTGTATCATATAAGCAATAATCCATTAATCCTTCTCCGCAGTGTTCTATAATACTATTTACGTGGTCTGCAACAGAATAATTGTCTGTAAGTCCAGGTTCAGTCATTATATTACATACATAAAACTTTCTAGCTTTACTTTCTCTTATAGCTCTTGCAACACCATTTACAAGCAAATTAGGTATTATGTTTGCATATAAGCTTCCTGGTCCTATTATAATACTATCTGCATTTTGGATAGCTTCAATTACACCTGGTGTTGGTTTGCAATTACTTGGACTTAAATATACCCTATTAATTTTAGTTAATTTTTCATAAACCATGCTTGCTATTTTTGATTTTTCTTCAACAACATATCCATTTCCAAGTTCTGCACATATTTTCATTTCATCCTCTGTAACAGGCAAAACTTTTCCATATATCTTAAATATTTCGTTACTATTTTTTATAGATTCTGCTAAATTCCCAGAAATACGTTTCATTGCTTCAAAATAAACATCTGAAAACGCTATTCCATCTAAAGTGCCACCTCTAAATCTGTAATTTAGCAATTGTGACATTTTACTCTCACCACTAGTTGCAAGTGATGCCATACTATTTTTAATATCTTCTAATTGCAAATATTTCATTTTTTCGTTGTCTTTTGTTAATGTTTCTCCATAATTTGAAACTGTTACAATTGCAGTTATATTACTTGTATATCTTTTCAGTCCGTCTACAATTGTGTTTAATCCACTTCCACCACCAATTACAACAATATTAGGTCCTTGTTCATATACATTTTTATTAAAAATTAAAGAATTAATATTTACTTTTTTATCACCTGTTATTCTGTCATCTGTGGCTTCAACAAATAATTCCATTGTTCTTTTATTAATATATACTAACCCTAATATTACGCATGTAAATCCTAATGTAAAAAATATGATTATTTTAGCTGCATATTTAAATGTAATTGCATTTTGAGAAGTAATAATATTTGCTATACCATAAGATACAAAAATTACACCTACTATAATTAAGAAAACCCATCTTTTCATTTTTGAGCTGTTTTTTAGTAATTCTTTTAAGCCTTTCATTTTTGATTCAGTCCTTTCTTTTTCAATTGGTGTCGGTTCTTTTTTGTTGAAAACAACATATAATTGACGACAATTTTTTTATACTATATAATTTCTACTTCTTCTTCTATTTGTACTCCAAACTTTTCAAAAACTTTTTTCTTGGTATATTGTATTAAATCTAAAATATCTTTTGATGTTGCATTATTTTTATTAATTATAAAACCCGCATGTTTTTCCGATATTTGTGCTCCTCCAATTTGGTATCCTTTAAGCCCACATTCGTCGATTAGTTTTGCTGTAATAAAACCATTTCCTCTTTTAAATGTGCTTCCTGCTGATGGATATTCTAAAGGTTGCTTTTCTTTTCTTTGATTTAAATATTCTATCATCTTCTTTTGGATTTCGTCTTTATTTCCTTTTTTTAAACATAGAGTAGTTTCAAGAATTATATATTTATGATTTTTGAATAAACTTCCCCTATAAACTAATTTTTGTTCTTTATTTTTTATTATTTCAATTTTTCCAGATTCTTTGTTTAAAACTTTTGTTTCTATTATAACATCTTTCATTTCCTTGCCATATGCTCCTGCATTCATATAATTTGCTCCACCTATTGTCCCTGGAAATCCTGATAATTCTTCAAAACCTGTTATACTTTTTTGCATTAACATTTGAGCTAAAGCCATAGTTTTAACTCCAGCTCCTGCAATTACAATTACATTATTTTCGTTTTCTTTGATTTCAATATTATCTATCGAAATTCTAAGTACTATTCCTTTTATTCCTTCATCTGCAACAAGTAAATTACTTCCATTTCCTATTATATATAGTTTTATATTATTTTGCTTTGAATAATTTAATACTTCTTGTACTTGTTCAATGTTTTTTGCTATAATATATAATTCTGCTGGCCCACCTGTTTTAAATGATGTGTGTTTTGACATTGGTTCATTTGTTTTAATATTTTCTTCTGGGATAATTTTTTTTAAGTCTGATAATTCTTTTTCAAAATCCAATTTATTCACACTCACTTTCTGTTTATTATAACATTAATTAATTTATTTCTTTACCATAAATATATAATATAGTTCCATTTATAGATTTTTTTTGTGTTATATTAAACACTTCACCTGATGAATAATTTACAATATACATATCATCATCATTAATATTTTGTAACCCCAATTCTTTTAGATGCATCTTATCTAATTTATAGTAAAACAATGAAGGATCTGTTCCATCAACACCATCATATGAAGCAACTTTTAATTTTTGACTTTCATCTACTCCAAGTTTTTTAAATTCTTTATTTGCCTCGTCAAAAGTAATTTTATCGCCTTTTAAAAATCTTTCTTGATTTAATTGTTTATATTTAACATAATTTTCTAAAATTGCTTGTTGAATCTTTGAAAGTTCTGTTGTCGAAATGACTTCTTTAGATTGCGTAATACTACCTTTCATTCCTGTAGCTGATCCAATTCCAATAGCAGTTAAAATTGATAATACTATTATTGTTATTATTAGTGCCATTAAAGTTATACCTTTATTATTATTTATTATTTTATTCATAGAATAATACCTCTTTTCCTTTATTTCTTTTGTTTTTAAAATACATTATTAATATATCATTATTTTAATTTTTTTACAACATTTTTTTAATATTTTATATCACTTTTAATAAAAACTTTATCTTTTCAAATGTAGTTTATCATAATTTATATGTATTTGCAATAAATAATTACTTTAGTTTTAGCAAGAAATAAAAATAAAAAAAGACTGCTAACAAAATATTGTATATACTTCGTTAACAGTCTATGTGAAATTCCTTCCACTTTTTGCTATTCAGCTTTATCTAACTCTATTAGATGTTCTGGATTAAGATACAGCTCTTTTTTTATCTCTTCATTTATCTTTCTTCCAGTATATTGGTTATAAACTCTACGCTTTTTTCCCGTTTGTTAACAAGAATAATAGATACAATAATAAAACCGAATATTTCACCCAACATAATTATTAATCTTAAAAATGTAGGCATTTTTCCTTTCTCCTTAAATAGGTTAATTATACAAGATGGTTCAGCTGTTACCATCTTATATTATTTAAAAGTTTCTAAATATATATAAAATGGTGCTGACCTCACCATATAAAAGGAATTAAGCAATAATCCTATTGGATTTTGTATTAAATATTATGTCATGTTATTTACATAATGTCATTTTTTGGTGGAGGTGAGGAGAGTTGAACTCCTGTCCACTATACCTTCCATGAAAACTTCTCCGAGTGCAGTTTATTCTTTAAATTCATCTATTTAACGAAAATAAACATCCTTTAAATAGATATATCTTCTAAATACCCTTTACCTACAAAGAAAAAGTAAATTCGTTTCCCACTAAAATGACATTTTTATAAATATGTGGGGATATCTATAAAAACGTAGCTTGCCCTTAGGCAGCAGCTAATTCGTAATTTTCGCTATTTGCGTTTATATTTATTTTTGCTTTTTTATAGTGGCCAAAGCAACCATCCACTACTCGCTATTTGCACTTCTAGTATAATGTCGAAACCATTACACCCCCGTGTATATCTTTATTATACTATATTTAATTCTATTTTTCAATTTTTTTTGCAAAAAGATATAGAAAAAGGAGAAATTTCTAAATATAAAATCATCTCCTTTTCCTTTTTTTTATAATTTTTCAATTTCTTCTCGTGTTAAATTTGTGATTCTAGAAATTTGCTCAATGTCCATATTTTCTTCTTTCATCTTTTTTGCTATTTCAAGTTGATTTTGTTTTCTTCCTTCTTCTTTTCCTTCTTCTTTTCCTTCTTCTCTTGCTACATACATTTTAGCATCTACATCTCTTAAAAAGCCTGCTCTTGATTCTAATAATCTTTTAAAATCTGGGTCGCCACTTAAATGTTCTAATTCTTTTCTGGCTTGTTTCAAATATTTATTCTCTTCCATAAATTTCTCAACTCCCTTATTCTCAGGCTCTTTTATAAACCTTAGCCATTGAACTAATTCATCTTTTAGCATTTCATTGTCGTTTATTTTTGGAATCTCTAATATGTGCATCTCTATATCATTTGTCAAAATTGTATCTGTAAAATCTTTTTCTCTTAAATTCCAAACCGTATGATATTTAGAAATATGTTTTAAATTTGCTATTTTGTAATCTGTTATTAGTATAGATATTGTAGGCTTTAAAA
>FLNV01002111.1_pt1 | contig 27253 bp, 18 predicted proteins | sample 1140351 | NCBI WGS metagenome assembly FLNV01 (sample SAMEA3878207, study PRJEB12797) | bioreactor metagenome | biome: Moose rumen | place: Sweden | collected 2011-10
AGCCGCAAGGGGCAGATGCAGGTGCAAAATTACACATTTTATTTTGAATTTGACACCCGAAAAAGAAAAAAGTAGCAAAAAGTTTGGAATATCAGAGAAAAATGCCTATCTTTGCAGCGTCAGAAATGACTAATCCGGTATTTTCCGTGTGGAGCAAGACAGGACCGACACTACTCCGTTTTTTAAAGGGTTGCTTAGGCAACTCTTTATTTGTTATACAGTTTCGTGAATGTTGTAATGAAATTCCTGTCAGCAAGAGTGCGGCGAGTAATGACTAGCATCTTATTACCCTTGAAAATTATTATTTGGCCGGCATCTGGGTTCCACTCAAAATACTTCTGAATCTGGAGCGCCAACAGACGGGCATTGTAGTCGGTAGCCATGTTGAGCAAGATGTGATTCGACTGGCCTATTGACTCTATCAAGCGATTTATGATAGAACTCCTGCCCTGGATGGTCTTTAAGTCGTACATACGGTACACTCCTTTGCGCTCAAAGATGAAGTCTGCAGTTCGTATGCCCTTGGGATTGGGAAGAATAAACACTCGATAACCATGACTGACAGCCTTCTGCGCAGCATTCAACAGTGAAGGATAATCTGCATCAGACTCGCTAATGGCACTATAAATATCATCCTCATCTTTCACCGGCAGAAATTCTTTCCGCCGTGTAATGAGTTTAAGTTGATTGGTGAAATCCATGCCGTGTAGGACATGAAGCCGTGCCAGTTCAAAGGCTATGTCATTGCCGTATTTTGCGTTTTCTTCCATAGGTGCAAAATTACAAATTTCTGGTGAAAAGAGGAAAATATTTTTGGGATTATTTGCTTTTCAGCGAATTTTCTCGCGACTCAACAAAGAAAAACGCACCTTTCTTTGTTTTCGCTGCTCGAAAATTTGCAAATCTCGGGAATTTTGCCTATCTTTGCAACGTCAGAAAAGACTATCCAGGTAAGTTTCCTGAGAGGGCAAGCCGCATCCTTCGGGTGCGGTTTTGCTATATTTGAAAAAATCAGAAAAAAGCAGCCTCTTGCTGAAAGAGAACGGCGCGGTGAGGGTAAGAACGTGGCTTGCGAAAAAAGGTAAGCCTTGCAAAAGGGAGAAAGAAGCCTGCAAACAGGGGAAAAGGTACTAGGAAACAGGGAGGAAGGTACGTTCAGGCTCGTTGCTGTCGCCCGCCCTCACAAATTAGGGCGGGCGCCCTTACATCTTGGAGCACCCGCCCGTTTATGCTGGAGCGGACGGCAGAATCCGACTTTTATTCCTTGGCTTTGTCTTTCTTTGGGAAGTACAGCCAGCGGCGGCTCTCGCGCACCTTCCACAGGCGTGGATGCTCACCCTGGCAGAGGCTGTCGAGATAAGCCTTGGCGGAGTCGCGTCTCAGACCACTGTAGATCATAAACTCAGGGATGGTGGTGTAGCCCAGTCGCATGCTGCGACGCAGGGCCTCGTCCATCGCCTGCTGGTCGTGCATCTGGCTGTTGCCCACTGGCTCCTGGCTCTTGCGATAGCCCTCGCGGTTCTGACCGCCTTCCTTGACAAACTCCTTGGAGGGGATGAACTCGATGCCGGCATACCTCACGTCGCGGCCATGAATGGTCTTGGGGTCGGTGTGCTCGCCCATAAGTTTCAACTTCGGAGCAAACGAGCCAAGGGGTGTCTCTATGCGATAACCGTCGGAGAGCCAGAGCCCGACAACCTCCATCACCACATCCATCACCTGCTGCAACTCTCCTGTGCGCAGATTGCGATATTTGTTGCAGAACGTTTCCAAATCCTTAAAACTCTTCTTGCGGCCCTTGGCTGGGCGAACGTAGAGCAATGGCTTGCCGTCCTCGCCCTTGGTAGGACGCGGGTGGATCTCAAATTCTATTCCGTCGGTCTTGCGTGGCATAACGTATTCCTAATTTTGTGCAAAAGTACAAAAAATCTGTGGAATAAAGTGCTTGGAAGCAAAAAACAGATGAAAAGAATCCAATAATTAAGTAAGACAAAAGGGGACTCCATGAAAGTCTTCAATGTCATTTACCCGAAAACTCGTATTGCAATAGACAATGCCCAAAAGGTACAGGAATCATTCGATGGCAGTAATGTTTTTTCAACTCTGGAGTAAAATATTTGCAGAATTCGTCGAGAATACAGAAAATTTCTATTAAATTTGCAGTCGTCATAGGAGTGAGTATTATTGGACTAAAGACTATTTCATGATGGAATTCAGAGCTATGAGACGCCATCGCCATCCGCTTCGACATCGAGCACCTGACAGGCAAGGAAGCTATAGAGTTGGTTAGGGCACATCAAACGAAACAGTAACACGCTATGCAATATGATGACGCAATGGTCGGTTGAATTTTGGAGTATTTCAATCGACCATAATTTAAACTCTGTTAGACTTATCAATTATAGAAATTCTCATAGAAATAGCCAATATCAGCATTGAGCTTGTAGCTAAATAATTTATGATAGATATCTTTGTTCTTGAAATCGTCATCCTAAAAGGCCAGTGTGACAAATAGCCCGGTGTCCTTTCCCTTTGAGTCCAGCAGTTTCGGCTCTGCTATCAACTCATTGAAACGTCTTTTGGTAACATCATGGCAACCAAGTGGTTTGCTGACAAGCGTCTACAAAGACGATGGAAATCCTTACGAGATTCTTGTTTTATCAGAGCTTTTTGTTAATTATCGTTGCAAAATTGCGAATAATCGGGCAAAAATTAGTACCTTTGCGAATAGAAGTGTGAAGACTGGCTTTACCTTGGAAAGTAATTTTGAGTCTGCAAGGCATTATAGGGAATAAATACATAAGACTAAAGATAATGAAAAAGAGCATTTTTACCATTGCAGTAATAATTTCGACACTGCTTATTTCGATGTCGTGTCTGGCTCAGACGGGCAAAGTGAATAATTTCCGTATCAAACGGGGAACAAACGTTAGTCACTGGCTATCGCAGTCGGAACAGCGTGGTGAGGCCCGCAGGCTTCATATTCAGGAAGATGACTTCGCACGGCTTTCAGAGCTTGGCTTCGATTTTGTGCGCATCCCAATCGACGAAGTACAGTTCTGGGACGAGAAGGGCAACAAACTCCCTGAGGCCTGGAATCTTCTGGATAATGCCCTCGACTGGGCCCGTAAGTACAACCTTCGTGCCATAGTAGACCTGCATATCATACGCTCTCACTATTTCAATGCTGTCAACGAGGGTGACAAGGCAGCCAATACACTCTTCACCTCCGACAAAGCCCAGCAGGATTTGATAAATTTGTGGTATCAGCTCTCTGACTTCCTTAAGAATCGCAGTTTCGACTGGGTGGCCTATGAGTTTATGAATGAGCCCGTAGCCGATGAGCATGAGCAATGGAACAAGCTGGTGGCAAAGGTTCACAAGGCTTTACGTAAGGTTGAACCACAACGTACGCTTGTTGTAGGCTCTAACCGTTGGCAGGGCCATGAGACGATGAAATATCTTAAGGTTCCTGAGGGCGACAAGAATATCATCCTCAGTTTCCACTATTATAACCCGATGCTCCTTACTCACTATGGTGCATGGTGGTCGCCACTCTGCAAGGCTTATAAGGGTAAGGTTAACTATCCGGGAGTGCTTGTGTCAAAAGAAGACTACGATGCAGCTCCTGATGAAATCAAGAGTGAACTGAAGCCCTATACTGAGCAGGTGTGGGATATAAATACTATCCGTGAACAGTTTAAGGATGCTATTGAGGCTGCTAAGAGATATGATCTTCAGCTGTTCTGTGGAGAGTGGGGCGTTTACGAGCCTGTTGACCGTGAACTGGCATACACGTGGTATCGCGATGTGCTGACCGTGTTTGATGAGTTTAATATTGCCTGGACCACATGGTGCTACGATGCCGATTTCGGTTTCTGGGATCAGCAGCGCCATTCATATAAGGATCGTCCATTAGTAGAACTCCTTATGTCGGGCAAGAAATTGGGAGAATAAAAATTACATAAATGAGAAGATTGTTTCTTTTAGGAATCGTGATACTGCTGGCATCGGATATGACAGCGCAGACACAGAAAGACCATCACTTCGAGGTGGGCAAACACCTTGATATATTTAATAATGTATATAAGAACCTGGAGCTTTTGTATGTGGATACACTAAATCCCAAGGAGACTATCGGTACTGCCATCAACGCCATGCTGCGCAGTTTGGACCCGTATACAGAGTATTATGCCCAGGAGGACACCAAGGACCTGAAGATGATGCTCACAGGTAAGTATGCGGGTATAGGAGCTCTGATCCGTAAGCACCAGAAACTTAACCGTATTGTCATTGATGAGCCATATGCAGGTATGCCTGCCGCTGAGGCTGGTTTGAAGAAGGGGGATGTGATACTTAGCATAGACGACTCGCTGATGACACAGAAGGATGTGAGTTATGTGAGCAATCATCTGAGAGGTGAGCCAGGGACAACTTTTCTCCTGAAAGTGTTCAGACCATCTGTGGAGAAGGAGATGAAATTCAAGATTACCCGAAAGAATATCAAATTGCCTGAGATGCCATACTATGGTATACTCGAAGGTAATGTCGGATATATCAACTTCAACTCTTTTACTCAGGAGAGTGGCAAGGAGGTGCGTCGTGCTTTTGTAGACCTGAAGAAACAGGGTGCCACATCGCTTATCTTCGACCTTCGTGGTAATGGTGGAGGTTCTGAGGCTGAGGCTGTGAACATTGTCAATCTTTGGGTTCCTAAAGGGGTAACAGTTGTAGAAAACAAAGGAAAGTTGAAAGAGGCATCACGTAGCTACAAGACAACTCTTGAACCCGTGGATACCATTATGCCAATAGTAGTATTGGTAAATGGTGAGAGTGCCTCTGCAAGTGAGATTACCAGCGGAGCTTTACAGGATCTTGACAGAGCGGTAATCATAGGTACACGAACCTTTGGTAAAGGATTGGTGCAAGTGCCTATCGACCTGCCATATAACACTAATCTGAAGGTTACTACATCTAAATATTATATACCTAGTGGCCGTTGTATTCAGGCCATAAATTATAAACACTCAGGAGGTGGGTATCGTGAACATATTCCTGACTCGTTGACAAAGGTGTTCTATACCGCAGGAGGTCGCGAGGTTCGTGATGGAGGTGGTATCAAACCGGACATCGAGGTAAAGGCAGATACCATACCCAATATTGCATTCTACCTCTCTGCAACAGGTCAGGACTCTACAGAAGTGATGTTCGACTATGTGGTGGACTATATCGCCAAACATCCTCAGATAGCCAAACCGTCGGAATTCCATCTTACCGATGCTGACTGGGAGGAGTTTAAGGCTCGTGTGATAAAGAGCGGCTTTACCTATGACCCAGTTAGCAAGAAACAGTTGGATCAGCTCGTAAAGACTGCCCAGTTTGAGGGTTATTACGATGATGCCAAGGGGGCTTTTGACAACCTGGAAAAGAAACTGAATCATGATGTTGCCGTTGACCTCGAGAAGCATAAGCAGGTGCTGTTGCAGGTAATCGAGGCTGACATCATCGCAGCTTATTACTATCAGGCAGGCTCCATAGAGTCAGGTCTTCAGTATGATCGCCAGGTAAAAGAGGCACAGAAGTTGCTGAAAAATCAGGAGGAGTACAAGAAGATTCTTGCTCCCAAGAAACCAAAAGACACAGCAAATATTATCAGGATAGATAAGAAACGTGTGGAAAATATATCACAGAAAGGTAAGAATTTAGAAATATTTAGTGCTATCGCGTAAAAAAACACCTAAATATTTGGCAGAATGGGTAAAAAATTGTACCTTTGCACCCGTTCAGTGGAATGAGAGACTCGAAAGAGCCTCTCTTTTTCATTCTAATAAGACATATAGATGATTAACAAAGAGACAGTAAAAGCATTAGTAGAGGAGTGGTTACAGAATGGCGACTACTTCTTGGTAGACATTATGTTTGGAACAGACGACCGTATCGTGATTGAGATTGATCATGCCGACGGCGTATGGATTGAGGACTGCGCAGAGCTGAGCCGATTCCTTCAGGAAAAACTTGGTGATGAACTCGGTGATTACGAACTCGAGGTGGGTTCTGCAGGCATCGGACAGCCTTTCAAGGTTGAACAGCAGTATATCAATCACATTGGAGATGAACTCGAGGTGCTCTCTGCAGATGGAAAGAAGATTCAGGGTGTACTTAAGGGGGTTAATGGCCGTGAGTTTGTGCTGACGGTGAAAGAGAAGCAGACCGTAGAGGGAAAGAAACGCCCAGTGATGGCAGAGGTTGATAGGACTTTCTCTATGGATTCTATCAAGTACGCTAAATACGTATTGGCGTTCAAATAAGAATAAAAATTAAAAAATATATAAATGGCAAGTATTAAAGATGTGAAAGGTCCATCAATGATTGAGACCTTTCAGGAATTCAAGGAAACGAAGAATATCGATCGTACTACCTTGGTGAGTGTGCTTGAGGAGAGCTTCCGTAATGTCATCGCTAAGATTTATGGATCTGATGAAAACTTCGATGTGATTGTAAACCCCGACAAGGGTGACTTTGAGATTCACCGTAACCGTATCGTCGTTGCCGATGGCGAGGTGGAGGATGAGAACAAGGAGATTGCTCTGAGCGAGGCTCAGCAGATTGAACCTGACTATGAGGTCGGTGAGGAGGTTTCTGAGGAGGTTAACTTCCAGAAGTTTGGCCGTCGTGCTATTCTAAACCTTCGTCAGACACTGGCTTCAAAAATTCTAGAACTCGAGCATGACTCACTGTATCAGAAATATAAGGATCGTGTAGGACAGGTTGTTAGTGGTGAGGTGTACCAGATTTGGAAGCGTGAGGTGCTACTCATCGATGATGAGGGTAACGAGCTGCATCTTCCGAAAGGCGAGCAGATTCCATCTGACAACTATCGTAAGGGTGAGACAATCCGTGCCATCGTGAAAGAGGTACAGAACGAAAACAACAATCCTCGTATCATCCTCTCACGTACAAGTCCTGTCTTCCTCGAGCGTCTGCTTGAGGCAGAGGTACCTGAGATCAATGATGGTCTCATCACCATTAAGAAGGTGGCCCGTATGCCTGGAGACCGTGCGAAGGTAGCCGTAGAGAGCTACGATGAGCGCATCGATCCTGTAGGAGCTTGTGTAGGTGTTAAGGGTAGTCGTGTTCATGGTATCGTTCGTGAGCTTTGCAATGAGAACATCGATGTCATCAACTACTCAAGTAATATCCAGCTCTACATCACCCGTGCACTTAGCCCTGCTAAGATCAGTAATATGACTATCGACCAGGAGAACCACAAGGCAGAGGTTTACCTCGAGCCCGAAGAGGTTTCTCTCGCTATAGGTCGTGGTGGTATGAATATCAAACTGGCTTCTATGTTGACGGAGTATACCATAGACGTTTATCGTGTTGTCAATGAGAGTGAGGCTGATGAGGATATCTATCTGGATGAGTTTGCTGATGAGATTGACCAGTGGGTTATTGATTCTATCAAGGCCATCGGTCTCGATACGGCTAAGGCTGTACTCAATGCTCCAAGAGAGATGTTGATTGAAAAGGCTGACCTCGAAGAGGAGACAGTAGATCATCTCTTGGAGGTACTCCGTTCGGAGTTTGAGTAATTATCATTTATCATTTATCAATTATCATTTGAATAGATGGGAGTCAGATTAAATAAGGTATTAACAGAACTGAATATAGGTCTTCAGACGGCTATCGAATATCTGAAGAACAAGAGGAGTCTGGGTGAGATAAAAGACGACGCCAATGTCAACACCAAAATCTCTGACGAGCAGTATGAGGCCCTCGTCAAGGAGTTCAAACGTGACAAGGATGTCAAGACCCAGGCCAATATGATCTTCCCCAAAAAGGAAAAGAAGGACAAGCCCAAGCCGAAACCAGAGGTGTTTGAGCCAAAGGTGGAAATTAAGGAAGAACTCCGTCAGGAGTATAAGCCCCTGGGTAAAATCGACCTTGACAGCCTTAATGGAAAGAAGAAGGAAGAGGTAAAAAGCAAGGAGGTGCACTCTGAGCCAGAGCTCAAGGTTGAAGTAGAGTCAAAGCCAAAACCAGAGCCAGAGCCAGAGGTTATGCCTGAACCAAATCCGGAGCCAAAGGTAGAGGTTATGGCAGAGGTAAAAACTGAGCCAAAACCTGAGCCTATAGTTGAGGTAAAGGCAGAAACTCCGGTAGTTCCTGTTGCTCCTGAAGCTCCAGAGTCTGTTGAGATAAAGGAAGAGAAGTCTACTGAGGTCTTTAAACTGAAGACAGAACAGAAGTCTGCGCCAAACCTGAATGTTGTAGGTAAGATTGACCTTGACTCGCTTAATCAGAGCACTCGTCCTAAGAAAAAGTCCAAGGAGGAGCGACGCAAGGAGCGTGAGGAGAAGCAGTCTCAGATGCATAGCGGCAATGGTGAGAAGAAGAAGCGCGAGCGTATCCGTGGAGGTAAGGAGCGCGTGGATATCGAAGCCGCAGCCAGTCAGGACAAGGGACAGAATAACAGCAAGAACAAAAAGAACAAGGGTGGCAACCAGAACTTCCAGGACAGCAACAATGGTCAGCAGAGTGGCAAGAAGAACAAGAAGAATCGCCCTGTAAAACCCCTTGAGGTTGATGATGAGGCCGTGGCACGTCAGGTAAAGGAGACCCTTGCTCGTCTTACCTCAAAGAACCAGAATAAGAAAGGTGCCAAATATCGTCGTGAAAAGCGTGATGCTGTTGCTGAGCGCATGAATGAGGAGATGGCTGCAGAGGCAGCAGAGAGCAAGATATTGAAGCTGACAGAGTTTGTGACTGTGTCAGAACTCGCTACGATGATGAACGTAGGCGTAAACCAGGTTATCGGTACCTGTATGAGCATCGGTATCATGGTATCTATCAATCAGCGCCTCGATGCTGAGACTATCAATATCGTTGCCGAGGAGTTTGGTTTCACCACGGAATATGTTAGTGCTGAGGTACAGAACGCTATCACCGAAGAGGAGGATGACGAGAACGATCTCGTAACACGTGCTCCTATTGTAACGGTGATGGGACATGTAGACCATGGTAAGACTTCTCTGCTTGACCATATCCGTAATACAAATGTTATTGCCGGTGAGGCTGGTGGTATCACACAGCATATCGGTGCATATAATGTACAACTGAAGGACGGTCGTCAGATTACGTTCCTTGATACCCCTGGTCACGAGGCATTTACCGCTATGCGTGCCCGTGGTGCTCAGGTAACGGATATAGCTATCATCATCGTTGCTGCTGATGACTCTGTGATGCCAACAACTAAGGAGGCTATTGCTCATGCTCAGGCTGCCAACGTACCAATGGTGTTTGCCATCAATAAGATCGACAAGCCAGGAGCTAATCCTGATAAGATCCGTGAGGATCTGGCAAATATGAACCTGCTTGTTGAGGAGTGGGGTGGAAAATACCAGTGTCAGGAGATCAGTGCCAAGAAGGGTATTGGTGTTGATGAACTGCTGGAGAAGGTGTTGCTCGAAGCTGAGATGCTTGATCTGAAGGCTAATCCAAACCGTAAGGCAACTGGTTCAATCATCGAGAGCTCTCTTGACAAGGGACGCGGATATGTTTCTACTGTGCTTGTATCTAATGGTACTTTGAAGATCGGTGATGTTGTTATCGCTGGTACTGCATGGGGTAGGGTAAAGGCTATGTTCAATGAGCGTAACCAGCGTATTGATGAGGCAGGACCAGCTGAGCCGGCAATCATCCTGGGTCTTAATGGTGCTCCTACCGCTGGTGACTCTTTCCATGTGATGGAAACAGAACAGGAGGCACGTGAGATTGCCAACAAGCGTATTCAGTTGCAGCGTGAACAGAGTCTGCGTACCACTACCAAACTTGGACTTGATGAACTCTCTCATCGTATCGCCTTGGGTGAGTTCCATGAGCTTAACATCATCGTTAAGGGTGATACCGATGGATCTATCGAGGCATTGTCTGATTCGTTCATAAAACTCTCAACAGAAAAGGTTCAGGTGAATGTTATCTCGAAGGCTGTAGGTCAGATATCTGAGAATGATGTCATGTTGGCTTCAGCTTCAGAGGCTATTATCATCGGTTTCCAGGTACGTCCTTCTGCTGATGCCCGCCGTGCTGCTGACCGTGAGGGTGTTGAGATTAATACATACTCTATCATCTATGATGCTATCGACGATGTAAAGCAAACCATGCAGGGAATGCTTGATAAGGTGAAGAAGGAGATTATCTCTGGTGAGATTGAGGTTAAGCAAGTGTTCAAGATATCAAAGGTTGGTACTGTTGCCGGTGGTCTGGTTACCGATGGTAAGGTGCACAACAAGGATAAGGCTCGTGTCATCCGCGATGGTATCGTAATCCATACCGCTCCTATTGATGCCCTGAAGCGTTATAAGGATGACGCCAAGGAAGTGGCAACAGGCTTGGAGTGCGGTATCTCATTGGTTAACTTCAACGATATCCAGGTAGGTGATATCATCGAGACCTTCACTGAGATCGAGGTAGAACAGAAACTGTAAGAATGTCAGAACAGAAGAATGAGTTTGTCCGTCAGGTGGCTGAACAGAAGTATGAGTTCGGTTTTACGACGGATGTACATACTGAGATTATTGAGAAAGGGCTGAACGAGGACATCGTTCGGCTCATCTCTGCTAAAAAAGGGGAACCCGAGTGGATGCTCGAGTTCCGCTTAAAGGCTTTCCGTTATTGGAAAGAACAGAAAGAGCCCAAATGGGGGCATGTGCATGTGCCGGAGATTGACTATCAGGGAATCTCGTACTATGCAGACCCCATGGCAAAGAAACCGGCTGGTGATGGAAAGATTGACCCTCAGCTTGAAAAGACTTTCGATAAGTTGGGAATACCTCTTGAGGAGAGACTGGCTTTAAGTGGCAATACAGCTGTTGATGCCATCATGGATAGTGTCTCTGTAAAGACCACGTTTAAGGAGAAACTGCGTGAAAAAGGAGTTATCTTCTGTTCTATCGGTGAGGCTATCAAGGAGCATGGTGACTTGGTGCGCCAGTATCTTGGTACGGTTGTGCCTTACAAGGATAATTTCTTTGCTGCATTGAACTCTGCTGTGTTCAGCGACGGCTCGTTCGTGTATATACCTAAGGGTGTTCGCTGTCCGATGGAGCTTAGCTCATATTTTCGTATCAATGCAAGGAATACGGGACAGTTTGAACGTACATTGATCATAGCAGATGATGATGCCTATGTTTCATATCTTGAAGGTTGTACAGCCCCGATGCGTGATGAAAACCAGTTGCATGCTGCCATCGTTGAGATTATCGTCATGAATCGTGCTGAGGTTAAATACTCCACCGTCCAGAATTGGTATCCAGGCGATGAGAACGGTAAGGGTGGTGTACTGAATCTGGTAACAAAGCGTGGCGATCTGCGTGGTGTTGATTCCAAACTCTCCTGGACACAGGTGGAGACGGGCTCTGCCATCACGTGGAAATACCCCTCGTGTATTCTAAGGGGTGATAACTCACAGGCAGAATTCTATTCGGTGGCTGTAACGAATAATTATCAGGAGGCTGATACTGGCACCAAGATGATTCATATCGGTAAGAACACCAAGAGTACTATCATCTCGAAGGGTATCTCTGCCGGTCATTCTCAGAACTCTTATCGCGGTCTTGTTCGTGCTGCAGCTACGGCTGATAATGCACGTAACTACTCATCGTGTGACTCGCTGCTTTTAGGTTCAGATTGTGGTGCGCATACCTTCCCTTATATGGATGTTCACAACGATACGGCAATATTTGAGCACGAGGCGACTACCTCGAAGATTTCCGAAGATCAGCTATTCTACTGCAACCAGCGTGGCATACCCACAGAGCAGGCTGTAGGACTTATCGTTAACGGCTATGCGAAGGAAGTCATTCAGAAGCTGCCTATGGAGTTTGCCGTCGAGGCCCAGAAACTTTTGAGTGTATCATTAGAAGGAACTGTAGGATAAACAATAAACATGATGTTAGAGAAACTATTTGGATTTGATTCCACCAAGATGACTCTTCGCAAAGAAGTGATAGGTGGCATAACTACTTTTCTGACGATGGCTTACATCTTAGCCGTCAACCCCAGCATTCTCTCTGCTACTGGTATGGATGCAGGTGCCGTGTTCACCACAACATGTATCTCGGCTGTAGTAGCCACCCTGGTGATGGCTATATATGCCAAGTTGCCTTTTGCTTTGGCTCCAGGTATGGGACTGAATGCCTTCTTTGCATTCACTGTGGTGCTCACTATGGGCTATTCGTGGCAGTTTGCGCTAACGGCAGTCATGATTGAAGGACTCATATTCATATTGTTGACCATTACTGGTTTGCGCCAGTATATTGTCAACGCCATACCTTTGGTGATGCGACGGGCCATTAGTCCTGGTATCGGACTCTTTATCGCCTTTGTAGGATTGAAGGGTGCTGGTATCGTAACCTCATCAGAATCTACATTCATAACATTGGGTGATTTGCACAATCCCGCTGTGTTGCTAAGTATTTTTGGTATCCTGCTTACAGCCGCACTCTTGGTAAGAGGCGTTACTGGTGCATTGCTTATCGGTATCCTGGCAACAACCATCGTTGGTATCCCCTTGGGCATTACCAATTATTCCGGTATCATGTCTGTTCCACCATCTATCAGCCCAATATTTATGCAGTTTGAGTGGCATAATATATTCACCGTTGATATGGTTGTGGTTGTGCTTACATTCCTGTTTATTGATATGTTCGATACCATCGGAACCCTTATCGGTGTATCTAACCGTGCTGGTATGGTTGATGATAATGGCAACGTTAAGAACTTGAATCAGGCGTTTATGGCCGATGCTATCGGAACGACTGTAGGAGCAATGCTTGGTACATCAACCGTAACAACCTACGTCGAAAGTGCCTCTGGTGTAAATGTTGGTGGACGTTCTGGTGTGACCAGTCTTACCACAGCTATCTGCTTTGCTGTGGCACTGCTCTTCGCACCCTTGTTCCTTGCTATTCCTGCACAGGCCACAGCTGCAGCACTGATTCTGGTGGGCGTGATGATGATGCACGACATTCGCAAGGTTGATTTCTCTAATTATGTAACGGCTATACCTTGTTTTGTATGTATTGTGCTCATGCCACTTACATATAGCATATCTGATGGTATCCTCATGGGTGTTGTTTCTTATGTGCTGATACACCTGCTGTCAGGCACATTAAAAGATAAGGATGAACGGGACAATATGAACTGGGGTACCATTCTCTTGGCTATCCTATTCATCTGCCGTTATGCTTTCCTGTAGTTCGATGTAAAAAGAAAAAGAATGTTAATAGTAAAGAACTTACACGCCAAAATTGGCGATAAAGAGATATTAAAAGGTATCGACCTCATGATTAATGATGGCGAGACCCATGCTATCATGGGTCCTAACGGATCTGGTAAGTCAACCCTGAGTGCTGTGCTAGTTGGCAATCCACTCTATGAGGTTACTGAAGGAGAAGCTTACTTCAATGGCAAAAACCTGTTGGAGATGAAACCTGAGGACCGTGCCCATGAGGGCTTGTTCCTTTCTTTCCAGTATCCTGTAGAGATTCCTGGTGTGTCGATGACCAACTTCATGAAGGCCGCCATCAACGAGAAGCGTAAATATCAGGGATTAGAACCTATGAATGCTGCAGAGTTCTTGAAACTTCAGCGTGAGAAACGAAAGATTGTGGAGCTCGACCCAAAGTTGGCTAACCGCTCAGTGAATGAGGGTTTCAGCGGTGGTGAGAAGAAGCGAAACGAGATATTCCAGATGGCTATGCTGGAACCGAAGCTTAGCATTCTCGACGAGACTGACTCTGGCCTTGATGTTGATGCTATGCGTATTGTAGCTGAGGGAGTGAATAAACTCCAGACACCAGAGACGTCTTGTATCGTCATCACTCACTATGACCGTCTGTTGGAGATGATCCGTCCACAGTTCGTGCACGTATTATATAAAGGTCGTATCGTCAAGACAGGCGGACCTGAACTTGCCAAGCAGATCCAGGAGCACGGCTATGATTGGATAAAGGAAGAAATCGGAGAAGAATGAGCAGTGAGCAGCAATATATAGAACTTTACGAGCAGGCTGCAGGCATGATTAGGAGTCATGCCCCTGAGGCGCTGAATGCCGTGAGGGATAAGGCTTTTGAGGACTTTAAGAGACTAGGCTTCCCGTCAAAAAAGGTGGAGAGATATAAATATACTGATATTCAGAAACTATTCGAGCCTGATTATGGCCTTAACCTCAATCGCCTTCAAATACCTGTAGATCCTTATCAGGCTTTCCGTTGTGATGTGCCAAATCTGAGCACAAGTCTCTATTTTGTCGTTAATGATTCTTTCTATAACGACAATAAGCCCAAAGGCCACTTACCAGAGGGTGTTATTATCGGTTCCCTGCGTGATAACCCAGAGCTGGTAACCAGATACTACTCTAAACTGGCCAAGACCAGCGAGGATGCCATTACTGCCCTCAATACAATGTTGGTACAAGATGGTATGCTGGTATATGTGCCAAAGAACGTAAAGGTAGATCGTGCCATTCAGGTCATCAATATCCTGAAGGCCACACCTCAGAGTGCCCAGCGTGTTGTCTCTGATCTGATGGTAAACCGTCGAGTGCTCATTATTCTCGAAGAGGGAGCAGAGTTAAAGATGCTCTTCTGCGACCATGCAGCTGATGATCGTAACTTTCTGGCTACTCAGGTCATTGAAGCTTATGTAGGCGATAATGCCTCGCTCGACCTTTATTGTCTTGAGGAGACGCATGCTAAGAATGTTCGAGTAAGCAATGTCTATATAGACCAGCAGCGTGATAGTCGTGTAAACCATAATGTCATCACCCTGCACAATGGCACCACCCGTAACAAGCTCGATCTCACATTCTCTGGCGAGGGAGCCGACTGCCAGTGCTATGGTTGTGTTATTGCCGACAAGAAACAGCATGTGGACAACAATACATTAATTACTCACAAAGTGCCTCATTGCACCTCTAACGAATTGTATAAGTATGTCCTTGATGATAAGGCAACGGGTGCATTCGCTGGTCGTGTCCTGGTAGAGCATGGTGCTCAGAAGACTTCTTCGCAGATGACCAATCAGAATCTGACAGCAACTAAAGAGGCCCGCATGTATACACAGCCAATGCTCGAAATCTATGCTGATGACGTGAAGTGTGCTCATGGCTCTACCGTTGGTCAGCTCAACGATGCCGCTCTCTTCTATATGCGTCAGCGAGGCATTTCTCTCAACGAGGCTAAACTGCTGCTACAGAATGCCTTTATCAACGAGGTCATCGACAAGATGCAACTCGAACCCCTCCGCGACCGCCTTCACCATCTTGTGGAGAAGCGTTTCCGGGGTGAGCTCAACAAATGCGAGGGCTGTAAACTCTGTAAGTAACCCCCCCAACCTGACAGATGATAAGAACAGTACTCCTTGTCTGCCTCTGCAGCCTATTTGCCTTGCCGGCTTCAGCCCTGCCTCAGTATTATTTGAAAATCCAATCCCCTGCTCGTTTAGGCATAGTCTTGGGTGATGGGCAGTTAAGTTTCGAATTTAGTGATCAGCAGGAGTCAGCGAATCACGACCTTCTGGTTTCCCTGGATATAGACACCGCTGCGTGACGGCTGCCCCTGAAGGCGGTGACCATCGATGGTATAGATGGCTGCCCGCTGGCTGTCGACATTTTGGCGCGTGATGTTCCTGACACCTGTAGGAGATATCGACTGATACTCCTTCTGCGCCTTCTCCATCAGTTCCTGGAACTGGGCATCGGCATTCAGACGGGCAAAAAGGGCCGACGAAAGCTGGCGCGTAGCAGTGATATCCGTAAACCAGTGATAGCCTACGATCTGACGGTTGTAGCCATACTCATAGCCGCGTCGCAGTATTTCATCCTGATGCTTTGGGGCCACCTGGACCATCGTGAGTGCTTCTGTCCAACCTAGGTTGGTGTGTCCTGATGGGAAACTGCTCTTGCCGCGCTCTTTCTCCTCATCGCCAGGCACAAACGAAGGCTCACCCAGTTGTACGAACGGGCGCTTGCGGAAACGGATCTCCTTCAACCGATCAGCCGTCTGACTGCTCTTTTCCAAGACATAGCTCATCAGGGCATAGATATCGGGCGTCTTCTCCTGACTCATCGTTATGCCTGTAGCCTCGCCAAACACCTCGCACATCATTTCGACACTATAATCGGCCTCATGCGCTGCCTGCTTGCCGCGCTCAGTATCGCGCAGGGTCTTCCCAGCCCAGTAGAGCGCGAGGTCGCTAGCATAGCGGTAGCTGGTTGTATCGACGGCAGCGCTCAGGATATTCTCGCCATGAGGCACATCCACACCGTCGCCAATATTCGTTTCGACATTCAGGCCTTTCAACTGGGCATATTCAGCACGGGCAGCCTTGATATCCTTCAGCAGCTCAGGATTGGTGTGGGCACGGGCAAAGGCGGCAGCGGCACAGAGATAGCCAGCCGTCACATCGCTCTGATAGTGGGCACCCACGATGACGCGGTTCTCACCGAACTGGAAGCCCCGACGCAGAATAGTGTCCTGCAGGGCGGGCCACATCTCGGCAAAGGCAAGGGCCGTAAACCATCCGAAGGAGGTATGGCCGGAGGGGTAGGAGCCGTTGTTGCGGAGGAGTTCATCCTCATCATACTGAGCCCACACCGGGTCGTTCATCTGCACGAAGGGACGGATGCGCATGTACTGATCCTTAGGTTCCACAGTGCTCAGAGTGCCTGTGTAATAGCATTTTGTCAAAAGATGAGCCAAGGCTGGTGTCTTCTCATCGTTAATGTCATCCAGACTGAGTGCCTCAGCCATTACGGTACGCATGGCATCGGGATCCCACTGCGACTCGCGACTGGCCTGCTGTCCCCGTGGCGTGTTGCGCTGCGTCTTTCCCCACTGGAACTGCACCAAGTCGTCGATAAACTCCACACTCCCGATGCTGGGCGGCTCTGGCAGGAAGTAGCCGCCATCGGGCATGTCATCAATCCACACATAAACAGGGTCTTCGGCAGTCTGAGCCGAAACAGTTGAGCCGCAGATTGCCAAGAAAGCGGCTGTCATCCAAAATCTGATTTGTTTCATCATCGTTTTTATTGCTGTTTATCGTTTGCAAAAATACGAAATCTTTTCCAAACGACCAAAAATTAATGCAAATATACAAAAGGAAGGTCTTTTTTAGGATAAGTCTGCCCCTGCTTTTTTCTTCACATATTCTTTCTTTTTCTCAGGAGAAATGCTTACCTTTGCACCCGAAAGTAAAAAAAGGTATGTACGATATCAATAAGATAAGAGAAGATTTCCCCATTCTTTCGAGGGAGGTATATGGTAAGCCGTTGGTTTACCTCGATAATGCGGCTACCACGCAGAAGCCGTTGTGTGTGCTCGATGCGATGCGTGACGAGTATCTGAATGTTAATGCGAATGTACATCGTGGGGTACACTATCTGAGTCAGCAGGCAACAGACCTGCATGAGGCGGCTCGCGAGAAGGTGCGTGAGTTTATTAATGCCAAGAAGATAGAGGAGATAGTCTTTACAAGAGGTACGACAGAGGCGATTAATCTAGTGGCGAGTTCTTTCTGCGAGAGTCAGATGCAGGAAGGAGACGAGGTGATTGTTACAGAGATGGAACATCACTCGAATATCGTAAGCTGGCAGCTTCAGGCGATGAAAAGGGGGATTATTGTGAAGCATATTCCTATAAAAGATGATGGGACATTAATGATTCACCCCACCCCTAACCCCTCCCCTGATAGGGGCGGGGAATTCAGTGGATTGGAGGATTTTATTACTCATCGAACAAAATTAATTAGCGTGGCTCATGTCAGCAATGTACTGGGTACGGTGAATCCTGTCGATGTAATCGTGAAAATTGCTCATGAGCATGGCATCCCAGTATTGGTTGATGGAGCCCAGAGCGCGCCACACTTCAAAGTTGATGTTCAGGCGATGGATTGTGACTTCTTTGCCTTCAGCGGACATAAGATGTACGGGCCTACTGGCATCGGTGTATTATATGGCAAGGAGGAATGGCTCGAGAAGCTGCCGCCTTATCAGGGTGGTGGAGAGATGATAGATAAGGTGACTTGGGAGAAGACCACCTTCGAGCGCCTGCCGTTTAAGTTCGAGGCTGGAACACCTGACTATGTGGCCACTCACGGACTCGCCAAAGCGATAGAATATATCGATTCCATCGGTTTTGAAGCCATACAGCAGCATGAGCAGGAACTTACCTGCTACTGCATGGAACAACTCCAATCTATCGACGGAATAAAAATCTACGGCCCCCAAGTCCCCCTCCTACAGGAGGGGTTAGGGGAGGTCTCTAAAGACGCCGTCGTTAGCTTCAACGTCGGCAATATCCATCACTTGGATATGGGAACGCTGCTCGATCGTCTGGGTATTGCTGTTCGTACAGGTCATCATTGTGCCCAGCCTCTTATGGATCGTCTGGGTATCTCTGGTACCGTACGTGCTTCATTTGCCCTCTATAATACAAAAGAGGAAATAGACACCCTTGTGGCTGGCATCAGGAGAGTTGCTCAGATGTTCTGATTGTTTTATGCACGTCATAGATTTTGTTATCTTCCTCGTGTTCACGCTTGGCGTGGTGGTATTCGGCTGTTCTTTTTTTAAAAAAGGTTCCTCAGCCGATGAGTTTACTTCGGCCAGCCATTCCATTCCCGGTTGGGTGGTGGGAATGTCGATATTTGCTACTTATGTCAGTAGTATCTCCTATATAGGCTATCCAGGAAAAGCTTTTGCTTCTAACTGGAACGCCTTTGCGTTTTCGCTATCTATACCCATCGCCTCCTACTTCGCTGCCAAATATTTCGTTCCGTTCTATCGTCATGGAGGCTCAGTATCGGCCTATACTTTCCTTGAAGAAAGGTTTGGAGCATGGGCTCGGATATATGCCTCCGCCTGCTACCTCCTGACGCAGATAGCACGCATGGGCTCCATCCTCTATCTTCTGGCTGTGCCCATGTATATCCTGATGGGGTGGAACCTCCATGCCGTCATCATCCTCACGTCGATAGGTGTCATTATCTACTCGATGATGGGTGGCTTGAGGGCTGTGATATGGGCTGATGCCATTCAGGGGATGATTCTTATTGGAGGGGCTCTGCTCTGTTTGATGATATTGATGTTTTCGATGCCCGAGGGCCCGATGCAGTCTTTCGAACTGGCTGTCCATTCTCCCGAGGGGAATAAATTCTCATTGGGGGCATTCACCTCTGATTTGACCGAGAGCACCTTTTGGGTTTGTCTTGTCTATGGCATCTTTATCAATCTGCAGAATTATGGCATCGACCAGAACTACGTACAACGTTATCATGCTGCAAAAAATGATAAGGAGGCCCGGTTCTCCGCACTCTTCGGGGGTTACCTTATAATACCTGTTTCTGCACTTTTCTTTCTTATAGGAACCACACTCTATAGCTATTATGCTGCAGGTGTGTCATACCTGCCAGATGAAATTGCACAGAAACCCGATTATGTTTTTCCCTATTTTATCGTGAATAGCCTGCCTATTGGCTTGCGCGGATTGCTCATAGCCTCTATCTTTGCTGCCGGCATGAGCACAGTCTCTACGAGTGTCACTTCAGCAGCCACTATCATATTGGCAGACTATTTTAAACCATTCTTCAGAGGGGCTGTAGAACGGAATAATCTTATGGTTCTGCGTATCAGCAGTGTCGTAGTGGGAGTATTGGGAGCCGTTGTGGCTCTTGCAATGCTTAGTGTAGAGAGTATCATAGATGCATGGTGGACGCTGTCCAGCATCTTCTCTGGAGGCATGTTAGGGCTTTTCCTCTTGGGGTGTGTCCGTAAGAGGATCAGTCATGTTGCAGCTTTTATAGGTTGTGTTGTCGGGGTGATGGTGATAGCATGGATATCGCTTGCTGATATGTGGCAGTTGCCTGGCGTTCATCTCCATAGTTATCTTGCCATAGTGTTGGGTACCTCCACAATCTTTATTGTGGGATTTCTACTGTCACTATTGCTGTCCAGGAAATAAAATAAAGTGTTATGTTATCAAGTCATTATTACGAGGGGAAGATAGAAGCTGGTTGCGATGAGGCAGGACGCGGATGCTTGGCAGGCAGTGTCTATGCGGCTGCGGTGATATTGCCGGAGAATTATCAGAACGAACTATTAAACGATTCCAAGCAACTCAGTGAGAAGAAGCGCTATCAGCTTCGTGAGATAATAGAGCGCGATGCTGTGGCTTGGGCCGTGGGTATCGTTACCCCGGAAGAAATCGATAAGATCAACATTCTTAATGCCTCCATCCTTGCGATGCACAGGGCCCTTGATCAGCTCAAGGTGCGCCCCGAGGCAATTATTGTTGATGGCAATCGCTTCAAGGCGTATTATGACCCCCTCCTTACTCCCCCTCCTACAGGAGGGGTTAGGGGAGGTCGTTATCTCCCTCACACCACCATTGTGAAGGGCGACGGGAAATATCTCTCAATTGCAGCCGCCAGTATTCTCGCCAAGACCTATCGTGACGACTATATGAACGAGCTCGCGAAAGAATATCCCCAATACGACTGGCTATCGAATAAAGGTTATCCTACAAAGAAGCACCGCGAAGCCATCAAGCAGTTTGGCATCACGCCCTATCACCGCAAGAGCTACAATCTCTTAGGCGACGGACAGTTGAGTCTGGAGTTTGAAGAGTAGAATAAAAATATTAGAGTTCAGAGTGCATAGATACAAAAAAAATTCGTAACTTTGCAGCCTGAAAGGAAAATCATAGTAAAATAATAAGAATTATGGCAAAGAAAGCACTTTTGATGATTCTCGACGGATGGGGAATCGGTAAGCATGGTAAGGGTGATGTTATCTTCAATACTCCAACCCCGTATCTCGATTTATTGACAGCCACTTCGGCTCACTCTCAGCTCCAGGCCTCTGGTGAGGATGTTGGTCTGCCTGATGGTCAGATGGGAAACTCTGAGGTGGGTCACCTCAATATCGGTGCTGGTCGTATCGTATACCAGGACCTTGTAAAGATCAACCGTGCCTGCAAGGATGGTTCTATCATGGAGAATCCTCAGGTAAAGGCTGCTTATACATACGCTAAGGAGCAGGGCAAGAAGCTCCACCTGATGGGTCTGACCTCTGACGGAGGCGTACACTCAAGCCTCGACCACCTCTTCAAGCTCATCGAGATTGGTAAGGCATACGGTCTGAAGAATCAGGTGTTTGTTCATTGCTATATGGATGGTCGTGATACCGACCCCAAGAGCGGTAAGGGTTTTATCCAGCAGGTGAGCGACGTCTGCGCTGCTAATGATGCTGCTATCGCTTCAATCGTTGGTCGTTTCTATGCGATGGACCGCGATAAGCGTTGGGAGCGCGTCAAAGAAGGTTACGACCTGATTGTTAACGGCACAGGTAAACAGGCTACTGATATGGTTCAGGCCATGCAGGAGAGCTACGACGAGGGTGTGACGGATGAGTTCATCAAGCCTATCCACAACGCCAGCGTTAATGGTTGTATCGAGGAGGGCGATGTGGTTATCTTCATCAACTTCCGTAACGACCGTGCTAAGGAGATGACTATCGCTCTGACTCAGGAGGATATGCCGGAGCAGGGAATGAAGACCATTCCTAACCTGCAGTACTACTGCATGACTCCATACGATGCTAACTTCAAGGGTGTTCACATCCTGTTCCCCAAGGAGAACGTTGAGGACACGCTGGGCGAGTATCTCTCAAAGCAGGGTAAGAAGCAGCTCCACACAGCTGAGACAGAGAAATATGCTCACGTGACATTCTTCTTCAATGGTGGTCGCGAGGCTCCATACGAGGGTGAGGATCGTATTCTGGTACCTTCTCCAAAGGTGGCTACCTACGACCTGAAGCCAGAAATGAGTGCCTATGAGGTAAAGGATAAGCTGGTGGCTGCTATCAACGAGAATAAGTACGACTTCATCGTTGTTAACTTCGCTAATGGTGATATGGTAGGTCACACGGGTATCTACAATGCTATCGCAAAGGCAGTCTGGGCTGTCGACAACTGCGTTCGTGAGGTCATCGAGGCTGCTAAGGCCAACGACTACGAGGCAATCATCATTGCCGATCACGGAAATGCAGACAACGCCATCAACCCCGATGGATCTCCAAATACAGCTCACTCACTGAACCCCGTTCCTTTCATCTATGTAACCAACAACAACTCGGCTACGGTTAAGGACGGTCGTTTGGCTGACGTTGCTCCTTCAATCCTGCACATTATGGGACTTGAGCAGCCTTCAGACATGACAGGTGAGAATCTGATTTGCGACTAACTAATCGCTATATATATAAATAAGGTGAAGACCTGAGCCAACGAAATACGGCTTGGGTCTTTATTTTTTTGCGAAAAAAGTAGGAGTATTTCGATTTTTTTTGTATCTTTGTAGCCGATACTAATCAACTCTAACGATGAAAAGGCGATTTTTTTATAGATTATTTCTTTTGGGAATGTGCCTTATTATGATGGCATGCTCCGAAAAGAAACGTGAGTACATCATAGGTGTATCGCAGTGCTCTGAGGATATCTGGCGCAGCTGGCAGAACTCAGAGATGCAGATGGAGTCCAACTTTCATGAGGGAGTAGAGCTTCGCTTTACTGCCGCAAATGATGATTCCCAGCGTCAGATACAGCAGATAGACAGCCTGGTGGATAGTGGTATAGATCTGCTCATCGTAGCTCCTAACCAGAGAGCCTCTGTTACTCCTGCTATCGATCGCGCCTTCGACAAGGGTATTCCTGTTATAGTCTTTGAACGTAAGACAGACTCTCAGAAATACACAGCATTCGTAAGTGCTGACAACTATGAGATGGGGCATCAGATGGGAGGTTACATCGTTATCCGCATGAGTGGCAAGGGTCAGGTGTTGGAGCTCTTGGGTCTTAAAGGCTCTTCGCCCGCTGATGATCGTCACAGAGGATTCAGAGATGCCATCAATACCAGTTTCATTGAGGTGCCTATAACCCTGCAGGGCGACTGGACAGAAGAAAAAGCCTACGAGGAAGTAAAGAACTATAAAGGTAGCCTTGATGACATAGACCTCGTGTTTGCCCATAATGACCGTTCTGCCATAGGAGCCCGTAGGGCATTCATAGAGAGGGGTGTTAACCCGTTGCCGATGTTTTGCGGTATCGACGGACTGCCAGGTGAGAATGGTGGTATCCAACAGGTACGCGACTCTCTGCTCGAAGCGTCATATATCTATCCCACTCGGGGGGACCGCCTATTGAAACTGGCTCTTGATATCCTTGATGGCAAAGAATATCAGCGTGAGACGGTTCTCACCTCTGCTATTGTGACCCATGATAATGCCAATGTGCTCTTGCTTGAAAGCGATGAGGTGCTCCGTCAGGCTCAGAATCTGGACAAGCTTCAGGAGAAGGCCAAAGGATATCTTGAGCAGCTTGCTACACAGCGTACCATCACCCTCATGGCACTGATATTACTCGCCTTGGTGATTCTGGTGTTGGTACTATTCTATCTTTACCATCGTGGTAAGGTAAGTGCCCAGCGCGAGCGTATGGTCAGCAATCTCTGGAATATGGATGTCTCAGAAGTGGCAGAACATCATAATAGTGAAGAAGCCCCACAGGAGTCTTCCGATGAAAAAGAAACTGAGGATTCTTCTGAGAAAGAAGAGACGGATGATGATGCAGAAATAAAGAAGGAGCCTTTGTTCATTGTTAGGTTCAAGGATGTTGTTGAGGCCCGTCTTTCCAATAGTGACATCACTGTCGATGACCTTGCGGAGGCGATGAATCTCAGTCGTGTGCAGCTCTATCGTAAGGTAAAGGCCATCTCAGGCTCTTCACCCAACGAGTTGTTACGTACTGCCCGTCTGAACCGTGCCTATCAGCTCCTTCTGACAACAGACAAGAACATCTCAGAGGTGGCCTATGAGGTAGGATTCACTGCCCCCAGCTACTTCACAAAATGTTTCAAGGATGAGTTCGGAGTAAGCCCTTCAGACCTGAATCAAAGCTAAACACCCAGCGGAAGATTAGCAAAAATCGTTCATTTCATCGCAAAAATGTTACATGTAACAATTTTGGGGTGTAATGAACGATATTTTATATCCCTTATCCTTATGCCTTAGTACTTTTGCAGCAGAAAATTTAATTCACAAGAGTACTAATCAATTTAAAATGTCAACAATGGAACAACTAAAGAAACTTTTTCTAAGTTTGTTAGCTCTTCTGACAAGTACTATAATGTACGCGCAGACGGAGATTAGTGGTACTGTAGTCGATGCCACAGGCGAGACGGTCATCGGAGCCACAGTAATGGAGAAAGGAACCTCGAACGGCACAATCACCGATTTCGATGGTAACTTTAAGATTAAGGTCGAGGCAGGAAAGATACTCGTTATCTCCTATATCGGCTATGAGACACAGGAAGTGCCGGCCCAGAACGGCATGAAGGTAACATTGAAAGACGATGCTCAGACTCTGAGTGAAGTGGTGGTTACTGGTTATCAGGTTCAGCGTAAAGCCGATTTGACTGGTTCTGTAGGTGTTGTTGAGACCAAGGATTTCAAGTCGAGCAATACTGACCCAATGGCTTCATTGCAGGGTAAGGTTCCTGGCATGACTATCACTTCTAACGGTTCTCCTTCTGGTGAGGCTAATGTACAGATTCGTGGTATCGGCAGTATGGGTGGATCAAGCACCGCACCTCTTTATATTGTGGACGGAATGCCTTACAGCGGCTCTCTCAACAGCCTGAATGCATCTGATATCGAGTCGATGCAAGTGTTGAAGGATGCAGCCTCTGCTTCTATTTACGGATCACGTGCTGCAAATGGTGTCATCGTTATCACAACCAAGAAAGGAAAGAAGGGCGACAAGGTTAACATTGATTTCAATGCTTCGCTCTCAGTTTCTTGGATGACCCAGAAGATGAAACTGCTCAATACTCAGCAGTATGCTACAGCTCTTGTACAGGCTGCTCTCAACGATGGAAAGAACCCCGTTGACTATGCTCATAACTATGGCTTGGCACTCGATGCTGCTGGTGGTACACCAATCTCTGTATACAACCCGGCAACAGGTGCAATGGAGTCTTATACAGTAGGCGGTTATTACGACGGCTATATGAATGCCAAGAAGACCATGATCTTCAGCGATACCGACTGGGTGGATGAGATCGGCCGTACTGGTATCACACAAAATTACGATATATCTTTCTCAAAGGCTACAGACAAGGGTTCGTCACTCTTCTCTGCTGGTTACAAGAAGGCTCTTGGTGTATTGAAGTATACTGACTTCGAGAACTTCTCAGCTCGTTTCAATAGTGTTTATAAGCTGAATAAGATCATCAGCGTAGGTGAGAATGCTTCTTTCTCTTATTCAAACAATGTTGACTGCGCTCCTCTGGAAAACGCTCTGAAGATTGCTCCTACACTGCCTGTATATGAGAGCGACGGTGTTACATTCTCAGGTCCAGTAGGTGGTATGAGTGACCGCCAGAACCCTCTTCGTGAACTGTATCACAATCAGGATAACCGTCTGAAGAAGTGGCGTATCTTTGCCAATACATTTGTAGACATCACTCCTATTGAGGGTCTGCTCTTCCGTTCAAACTTCGGTATCGACTATACCAACAGCTACATCCGTAGCCTGCAGCATACTTGGGATTCTGACGTTGTAAGAAACAGCACCAACGCAAGTACAATGTCTCAGACTCATAGCACCAAGTGGACTTGGTCTAACACTCTGCAGTACAACTTCGATATCGTAAAGGATCATAATCTGAATGTACTTCTTGGTATTGAGACCCATCAGGACAATGGTATCGACTTCTCTGCTCGTCGTACAGACTATCCTCTCGAGACCTATGATTATATGTGGCCGAATGCAGGTACAGGCATACAGACAGTAACAGGTGCCGGCGATGCTTATAAGCTGATGTCTTACTTCGGTAAGATCGACTATAACTGGAACGACCAGCTGTTGGCTTCATTCACATTGCGTTACGATGGTTCAAGCCGTTTCGGTAAGAACAACCAGTATGGTACCTTCCCATCTGTATCTCTCGGTTATCGTCTCTCAAAGCATATCAATGCCGACTGGCTCCGCGACTGGAAGATCCGTACAAGCTATGGTGTAACAGGTAATCAGGGCATGAACTCAAATACTGCTCACTACGGACTTTACGCTGCTGACTACGGTTCTGGCCGTGACACTTCAACAGCCTATGACCTCAATCTGCAGGGCTCTGGCACACTGCCTTCTGGTTACAGAAAGGTTCAGTCATCAAATGAAGATCTGAAGTGGGAGTCTTCTTCACAGTTGAACTTCGGCACCGACTTCTCTCTCTTCAATGGCGCATTCTATGGTTCTTACGACGTATTCTTCAAGGAGACAAAGGACATGCTCGTACAGCCTGCGTTCCTTGGTGCTATCGGTGAGGGTGGTCAGACATGGATTAACGGCCCAACACTGAAGAACTGGGGTATGGAGCTCAACTTGGGCTATCGCCATACGACAGAGTACGGACTTGCTTATGATATCACAGGTAATGTTGACTTCTATCGTTCAAAGGTTACATATCTTCCTGAGAACTCAAAGAACTCTTACGAGCATAACGACTACCACAACCTGGCTCAGGACGAGAAGGCCTATGGTTCACTCATCGGTTATGTTGTAGAGGGACTGTATCAGTCACGTGAGGAGGTTCTCGCTCATGGACAGGCTGGTGCCCGCGTTGGTGGTCTGAAGTATGCTGACCTCAATGGTGACGGCAGAATCAATGAGAAGGACCGCACATGGGTATTCAATCCAGTACCTAATTTCTCTTATGGTATCAATGTTAACCTCGCTTACAAGGATATCGACTTCACAATGTTCTGGCAGGGAGTATCAGGTGTTGATGTCATCAACAACCAGAAATACCAGACAGACTTCTGGAGCATCACCGATGCTGGTTCAAACAAGGGTGAGCGTCTGATTAACGCTTGGACACCGGCTAATCCATCATCTGACATCCCAGCACTGACAACATCTAATGGTGCTGACGAAGGTCGTTTGTCTTCATACTTCGTGGAGAATGGTTCTTACGCTAAGCTCCGCACCCTGCAGTTGGGTTACACCTTCCCTGCATCGCTTGCCAAGAAGCTGTTGCTGTCAAAGGCTCGCATTTATCTCTCTGGTGACAATCTCTGGACTATCAAGTCAAGTTCACTGACATGTTCTGATCCTGAGAATACAGCATGGAACTATCC
>FLNV01000226.1_pt1 | contig 27180 bp, 17 predicted proteins | sample 1140351 | NCBI WGS metagenome assembly FLNV01 (sample SAMEA3878207, study PRJEB12797) | bioreactor metagenome | biome: Moose rumen | place: Sweden | collected 2011-10
GGGCGACGGCACCGTCTCCTTCTCTGGCAACATGCTCACGCTCAACGGGGCGAACATCACCTCCACGACCAGCGCCATCCGGAGCAGGATGGGCAGCCTGCTCATCAACGTGGTAGGCGAGAACAGCCTCAGCTCATCCACGACGGCCGTGATGACGGAAACTGCTTTTGGCGATGACGGCCACGCCATCACGTTCTGCGGAAACGGCACGCTGGACATCTACTCCAACAGCACGGATGTGGGACGCGCCATCTCGGCAGACATGGTTTATCTGACAGACACGGTTTGCGTCAACGCCGGATCAAACGGCATCACACATGTGGTGCTCGCCAGCAACCTGAGCATCAATTCTCCAGCTGCGGAACTGCATGCCACGGGCAAGATTCCTGTAGCCGCGCTTTCCGCATATGCCGACGTGGCGGAGCCGGTAGGGGGCTCGCTGCAGAAGAACGCTGAAACCGGCTACGTTGAGGTGGCCGACGCCAGCGGCAGCTTCGTCAGAAACCAGACGGTTGTACTCAAGAGTGAGGCAGAGTCTGAGGAGGACTCCCACCTGAAGGGTGACGTGAACGAGGACGGCAAGGTGGACATCTCCGACATCGTGGCTGTGATCAACCAGATAGCCGGAACCGCTACCTACCGTTATGCCGACGTGAACGAGGACAACAAGGTGGACATCTCCGACATCGTCGCCATCATCAACATCATCGCAGGACAATAAGGACTTTGAAGTTTGAAATTTGAGGTTTGAACTTTAAACTTTAAACTTTAAACATTAAACTATAATAAGCTACTTGCGGCACGCCTTACTTCCCGTCAAGGCGTGCCGCGTTATTTCCGGTCTTTGTATTACAGTCCGCACCCCTTGCGTTCCCCGTTTCCTGTGTCCATTGCAATATCTCTCTAAACTTTTTACTCTTTTTTTTTGCAGTACCAACATTTTTTCTTAAATTTGCGCCATATTATGTAGTTTTCTAATTATTAACTTAACACATTTTTAATTATGAAAGTATCTAAAATCAGTATTTTCGCTTTGGCTGCAGCCATGTTGCTCTCTGCATGTGGCTCAGTTGGAAACCTCAGTAACACAACTAAGGGAGGTGTGATCGGTGGAACCAGTGGGGCAGCTCTCGGCGCACTCATCGGTAACGTTACTGCTCCTAAGCACGGAAATAAGACTTCCCGTACGCTCTTCGGTACTGCCATCGGTGCAGCCGTAGGTACGGGTGCCGGTCTGCTTATCGGCAACAAGATGGACAAGGCGAAGCAAGCTGCTCAGGCTGTGCAGAACGCCAAGGTGGAGTCTACTACCGACTCTCACGGCTATGAGGCTGTGAAGATGACATTCGACTCTGGCATACTCTTCGCTTCTGGTAAGGCTGACCTCACCGCTGCCGCTAAGTCTTCTCTCGACCAGTTCGCACAGAACGTGCTCATCCCTTATCCGGATGTGGACGTGGCTATCCAGGGACATACCGACAACACTGGATTCAAAGGCGTGAAGGACCCGGCTGTCAACGCACAGAAGAACCAGGAACTCTCTCTCAGTCGTGCTGCATCTGTGCAGTCTTATCTGCTCGGCAAGGGCATCCAGGCTTCTCAGATTAAGTATGTGGAGGGATACGGACAGGAATACCCGGTGGCTGACAACTCCACTGAGTATGGAAAGCAGCAGAACCGCCGCGTGGAGGTGTACCTCTATCCGTCTGAGAGCATGATCAAGGCGGCTGAGGCAGGCACTCTCCAATAAACCAAGTCATCAGCAAAAACAAATATGCCGGGTCCGACATCTTGCCGGGCCCGGCATTTTGTAGAGACGCCCCGTGGGGCGTCTTCTAACTAACCCCAACACCCATAGGAACTTACTTTAGTATGCCCGCCATCCAACAAGATATCATTCTCCCGTCATATGTCTTCCAAGAAAAATAAAAATGAGAAGAATCACTCTGTTCTCGGAAAAATATTCCGCTTTTTCCGAAAACTGCTGAAATGGACGTTCATCATCTTCTTCGTATCCTCCATCCTCGCTGTCGTCGTTTACAGGTGGGTGCCGGTGAAGTATACCCCGCTGATGTTCATCCGCTATCTGGAGCGGAAGCACGACGGAGGAAGTCCGCGTATCGAGCACGAGTGGGTGGCGCTGGAGGAAATGTCGCCGGAGATGCCCCTTGCCGTATGGGCCAGCGAAGACCAGAATTTCTTTGAGCATTGGGGATTCGACTTCACCGCCATACGGCAGGCCATTCAGGAGGCGGAGGACGGCAAACGGCAGCGGGGAGCAAGCACCATCTCACAGCAGGTGGCGAAAAACGTCTTCCTCTGGCCTAACTCCACATGGGTGAGGAAAGGATTCGAGGTCTATTTCACACTACTGATCGAACTCTTCTGGTCGAAACAGCGGATCATGGAGGTCTACCTCAACTCCATCGAGATGGGAGACGGCATATATGGAGCGCAGGCGGTGGCCAAACTTCATTTCAGGACTGATGCAAAGCACCTCACGCGCGAGCAGTGCGCGCTGATTGCCGCAACATTGCCCGACCCCCTCCACCGCAACAGCGCCCGACCCTCGCCAAAGGTCTACAGAAAACAGAAGAGAATCCTACGCCAGATGCGCTTCCTCGGAAAATATCCATACGACAGATAACCGAAATCCCCGGAAAATCCGCCCCCCCCCGGGATCTCCGGAAAATCCGGAAAATCCGAAAAAAACTCCTATTACCAAAATCCTTATGCTTCAGCAAATCAACGACTTTATCTGGACTTACCTGCTCATTGCCCTGCTCATCGTCTGCGGCTTATGGTTCACATGGAAAACCCGCTTCATCCAGTTCCGGATGCTACGGGAGATGTTCCGACTGCTATTCGACAGCGGAACGGTCAGCAAGCCGGCGGAAAATGACAATGGCCCGGGACCGTCTGCTTCCGGTTCAGATAATGCCGTCACTGATTCGCGGACAAAAAAGAAGCATATCACCTCTTTTCAGGCCTTCGCCGTTTCGCTTGCCACACGTGTGGGGACCGGCAACATGGCGGGCGTGGCCACGGCCATCGCCATCGGCGGACCGGGGGCCTGCTTCTGGATGTGGGTCATCGCACTCATGGGGGCTGCCACCGCCTTTGTGGAGTCCACGCTCGCACAGCTTTACAAGCGGCCCAACCGCGACTCTTTCATCGGAGGACCCGCTTATTACATCCGTAAGGGACTGCACAGCAAGTGGATGGCGTGGCTCTTCGCTATCCTCATCACACTCACCTTCGGACTTTCCTATAACTCTATTCAGAGCAACACCATCTGCCACGCCATGGAGCATGCTTTCGGATGGAACCACATGGTGGTGGGTGTAGTCATCACCCTCCTGGCACTTCTTATTGTTTTTGGGGGAATTCAGCGTATCGCCAAGGTCAGCAGCGTCATCGTGCCGATTATGGCAGTGGGATATCTCCTGCTGGCGTTGTTTATCGTGTTTTCCAATATCACGGCGGTACCCAGGGTGTTCAAGGTTATCATCGAGAGTGCCTTCGGATGGGAACAGGCCATCGGCGGTACCGTCGGGGCTGCCATGATGAACGGTATCAAGCGAGGGCTCTTCAGCAATGAGGCGGGAGAAGGCAGTGCGCCCAACGTGGCGGCAACGGCCGATGTGTCCCATCCCGTCAAGCAGGGGCTGATACAGGTGCTTGGTGTCTTCACCGACACCCTTGTGGTGTGCTCTTGCACCGCCTTCATCATCCTCATCAGCGGACTTTATAACTCCCCGGAACTCAACGGCATTCAGCTCACACAGGCTGCTCTACAGAGTGAGGTGGGGCAGGCGGGGCCGGTGTTCGTGGCTGTCGCCATCTTCCTTTTCGCGTTCTCCAGCATCATCGGAAATTACTACTACGGGGAGGCTAACATCCGGTTCATGACATCAAGCAGGTGGGCGGTCAATATCTTCCGTGTCTTTTCCGCAGGAGTGCTCGTCATGTTCGGAGCCATGGCATCGCTCGATACCGTCTGGGCTTTCGGAGACATCTGCATGGCTGTACTCACACTCGTCAACATCATCGCCATCCTATGTCTCGGAAAATATGTCTTCCGCCTGGCCGACGACTACTCTCGTCAAAGAAAGCAAGGCATCAAAGACCCTGTCTTCCATAAAGAGCAACTCCCCGAAATCCAACACGATCTGGAGGCGTGGTAGAGACGCCCTGTGGGGCGTCTTGTAACTTTCCCCCTCGCAAGGCTGTGTAAAATAACTTGCATTTACTCCCCTCCCATGGCTTTCACAGCGGCAGGATATCCTTGGTCGGCGGCCAGCTTCACCCAGGCGGCCGACATGCGGCGGTCGGCTTTTACGCCATGACCAAAATAATACAGCACGCCCATGCAGTATTGGGCCTCGGCCACACCCTGCTCGGCCGCACGCTCAAACCATTCCCGCGCTTTCTTGTAGTCTTGCTTCCGCTCCTTTCCGTAATAGTACATGTAGCCTAACGCCAGCATGGCGCGGGTGTCGTTCAACGCGGCGGACTTCTCAAAATAATCTTTGTATTTCCTTTCGCTGGCTTTCACGCCCACACCGTCTTTGTAGCATAATGCGGTGGCGTAGGCCGACATCGAGTCGCCACTGTCGGCGCCTTTTTTCCACCAGTAGAAGGCTTTCTCCATGTCTTTGTCCACGAGCTTCCCATTGTAGAAGATGCAGCCAAGATTGTACATCGAGTCCATGTCGCCACGGTTGGCGGCTTTCTCATACCAGTATACTGCCTGTTTGCCACTTGCACGGATGCCGTCGCCCATAAAATATTTCTCACCCAGACGGGCCATGCAGTCCGTGTTATTGCGGGCGGCGCGTTCAAACAGTTGGACCGCCATGCTGTCGTCTTCGACTACGCCCAGACCGAACGCGTAGCAGTTGCCAAGAAACATCATCGCTTGCTCGTCGCCTTTCTCGCTCGCCTTCTTCCACCAGTAAACGGCCTTCTTCTCGTCTTGCTCCACGAGCTCACCATAACGGTAGCACTGACCGAGCCGAACCATAGCCGGGGCATAGTTCTGATTTGCCGATTTCGTCCACCACATCAGGGCCAGAGAGTCGTTCTTGGCCACGTATTTGTCGCCTTGATAAAATCGGGTGCCAAGCCAGTACTGGTCGTACGGATCGTCTTGATTAACCTGACGCAGACCGTTGCCTCTGGGTAGGGGAACTAACTTGCTCGTCAGGTCTGGCTCTTCTTTCGTGCGGATTTGAAGACTGTCCTGTGCCTGTACGCCTGAGGCGGTCAACGTCAATAGAATAAATGAAAGCAACCAGAAAGAAAGGTGTTGCTGGCATGGTATATGGCAGAATCTTGTCATGGTATGGAGTTTTCTGCAAATTTACAATTTATTTTTTTTCCATCAAAATAAATCATGACTTTTCAGCATCTCTCCATTCCCGCCCATGCTGCTCATTCCGCCTCCTCCTCATGAAAAGCGTATTTACTTTTGATGATGGGTTGGTCTTGGCTGGGATAGTGGGCGTCTCGCCCGCACAACCGGCCGGCGAAGCACGGCCCCTTCCCTCAACTTGTAGAGGTAGGCGGAACCTCGTGTTCCGCACATTCGGCCGGCGAAGCACGGCCCCATCCGTCCGCTTTCCTGTAGGCCGCAGTATTCTGCGGCACAACCGGCCGTTGAAGCAAGGCCCATCCAAGTTCATATCCACCCACGCTCTGTTAATTTTTCTTTATTCCGACTATTTTCTTCGCTTAAAAATGTGCGGAATAATTTTTTTTGTATTATCTTTGCCGTAGTTACGAATTCTTTTACCCATAACACCCATAACGGCTATGAAACGACTATTATTTTTGTTTTTTCTGACCCTTCCACTCATGACTTTTGCACAAGAGGACGGAAAGGTTGCAATCACCTCAGCGGCCAGCTACGAACAGCTGAACAAGCAGGTGGAAACATTCAATAAGGAAGGACTACCCAAGTCTGCCATTTCAACGCTCGACATCATCATGCAAAAAGCAGAGAAAGAAAACAACTTCGCTGAATATCTCAACGCGCTCAAACTCTGGGCGGGATACCGCATGGATATTGCACCCGACAGCATTCTGCCTGACATCCAGCGCATGGAGCAGATGCTCAGCAGCCCCGTGGTCACACAGGCGGCCGACAGCAAGTGCAGGAAGGCCATCATGCATGCCATCCTCGTGTCGGTATACCATGAGGTGTATGCCTCAAGACTTTCCTTTAACAACGAAGAACTGGAAGGACTCTGCAAGACGAAAATCAAGGAACATACCCTCGCGGCTCTGGAAGACAAGGAAGCATTGGCGGGCGTGGACGCAAAACCCTATGAGCGGCTATACAAACCATGCGACGACAGCCGGTTCTACAACAACGACGTACTCTCGCTGCTGCTCGACTTCCTCCAGGATAAGGGATTCAGCATCCTTTTTATCCGCAATGCCGAAGTGGAATTATACAAGCAACTACAAGAGACTCTCGCTATCTATCAGCAGAAGCAGATGAGAGAGGCGGCAATACTCATGCAGATGCGTATCTTTAATTTGAGAAGGAATGCATCCGTCAAACTCGACGAAATGACATGGGATGAAAGACTGGAGTTGCTGAAGAAAATATATGAGGAGAACAGCGATGTGGAGACAGCGGCCGACGCATGCATGGAATATTATTCGAAATGTAGTTTTGAAAACAGGCAGGAACGGCTGAAATTCCTCCGCATGGCACAGCAGCGCTTCCCTGAATCTCCTTACGCGAAGGTGTTCAAGGCCTATGAGAAACGTCTGTTCGACAAGTCTGTCAGCGTAGAGGTGGAGGGCAATTTGATTGCGGATAAACCCTTCAAAATTGTCGTCACACACCAGAATGTCAGACAGGTGGATGTGAAGGTGGACAAGCATAAGGGGAATACCGTATTCCGGAAAGCGGTCATCTCGGAAAATTTTGTCGACAGCGAAGACTACGTGGAGGTGTTGATGAGGGACACGCTTACCCTATCGCTCCAACCGGGACTCTATACCGTGACCGCGCTCAGTGAGGACAAACAGGAAGTGACCAGACAGATACGCGTGTCATCACTCAAACTCGTCACATTTCAACTGCCGGGAGAGGAACGGACCGTCTGCGTGGTCAACGCACTGACCGGACTGCCCGTACAAGGGTGCAAGGTCTATCTGGGAGAAGACCACTATGAGAAAAACGACCTGAAGGAAACAGTTTTCGATACCACTTACACCACGGACAAGAACGGCATCGCCATGGTCTCTGACGACAAAAAGTGGGAATGGGCATACGCGGAGAAAAACAAGGACGACATCAGCAACCGGGTGAACCTCACCAAACGGTATGCGGAAGACCGTCAACAGGAGCGGCGTATGCTCTTCAAGATATTCACCGACCGGGCCATCTACCGACCGGGCCAGACCATCTACGTCACAGGCTATGCCTACAGCCAGATGGACGACGATGTCAGGGTGGAGTCGGGAAACAGTCTTAGCTTCACTCTCACTGACGCCAACTGGCAGGAGGTGGACAGCAAGAATGTCACCACCGACGAGATGGGCATGGCAACGACGGAGTTCGTCATCCCGAAGGGACGACTCAACGGGCGGTTCACCATTCGGTTCGGTGACGAGAGAATGTCCGTGAGAGTGGAGGAGTACAAACGGCCCACATTCGACATCGAGTTTGAGCAGCAGACTGGCAAGGTGGCATTCGGAGACAGCGTGAAGGTGACGGGAGTCGCAAAGACCTACTTCGGAGTGCCCGTGCAGGGAGCGAAGGTGAGCCTCAAGGTGGAGCGGACGCAGAACGACTTCTGGAACTGGTGGAGAACACCCTCGGGATGGAAGTCCGTCACTACACAAGAGGTCGAGACCGACGACGACGGACGGTTCTCTGTGGAGGTGTTCCTCGACGGAGACCGCACCGTCAACGAGGATCTCGAGGAGTGGTGCAGGGGATTCAACGGGGTCATGCTCTACCGAGTTACGGCAACCGTCACCGACCAGGCGGGGGAGTCACATGAGCAGTCTACAACGCTGCCCGTCTCTGCCCGGGAGTTCGACCTACAGGTTCAGGCAAAGGGGAACATTGACCGCGACAAGCCCTCGGAAATCATCGTCAAGGCGCTGAACATCAATCGCAAGGAAGTTCCGGTCAACGGGACATGGAAACTCTGCCGATACAAGGACAACGGAGGAAAGGCCAACTATGACGACGTGGTGGCGGAAGGCTCATTCGAAGCGGGAAAACCTATAGAAAACCAAGGACTACAGACGCTTCCGCTCGGCACCTATAAATTGGAGGCCAGGGCAACGGACGCAAAGGATAACAAACTCTACGACTCCCATTATTTCACGCTCTTCTCTACCAAGGGCGGGGACATCACTGTCAGCGACAACTGGTTCTACTGCGAGGACAAGGTGTTGGAGGAGGGGAAGGCCCTCGACATCTACTATGCCCTTGCGGCTGAACAACCCTTCGCTTATGTCTATCTCGTCTCTCAGGAGAAAGTGGAACGAAGAAGAATTGAACGCATCGACAATAAAATACAGCACCTCCATGTGGACTTCAAACCGGAATACAAAGACGGACTCACGTTCTTCCTCGCTTACGTGGACAATGACCGAGAGTGGAACATCAACGAGTCCTTCACCTTCGTGAAGCCGGAGAAGCAGCTCGACGTGCAGTGGACCACCTTCCGCGACCGGCTCCAGCCGGGACAGGAGGAAACCTGGACCGCCACCGTCAAGGACAAGCAGGGCAGGCCGGTCAAGGCGCAGATGCTGGCTGCCATGTACGACGCGTCACTCGACGCTATCCAGAAGCATGGATGGGACTTCAATGTCTGGTTTTACAGGAGCACGCCGTATATGGACTCCAATCATTCCTCTTCGGGGACAAGCCGACAGTCGCTGAGCCTCGATTTTCCGACTACCTCTGTCGAGAGATTCAGCAGGTGTTATAACAAACTGCTACCTTTCAGTAAGTTAGGAGGATATTATCGGGATAATGCGGTGAGGATGGCACCGATGATGGCCAAGTCCAGGGTGGCGTTCAGTGCCGCGGAAGCGGTGGAGGAAGAAGCGATGATGATGGACGACGCCAGCATGATCAGAGAGGTGGCCGTGGGAAAGCAGACTGCCGAAAAGAAAATGGAGGAAGCGGATGAGAACACCGCACTGGAGCCTGCCCAAATGCGCTCCAACTTCAACGAGACGGCTTTCTTCTACCCGAACCTCATGACGGACCAGGAGGGTACTGTCACCTTATCCTTCAAACTGCCGGAGAGCCTCACCAAATGGCAGTTCTTGGCATTTGCGCATACCAAGGATGTGGACTACGGATTCCTCAAGGCAACGGCCGTTGCGGCTAAGGACTTCATGGTGCAGCCCAACATGCCTCGGTTCGTACGCACGGGCGATAAGACCACTATCACCGCACGGATCATCAACCAGGTGGAGACAGCTGTCAGCGGAAAGGCAACCATGCGACTACTGGATCCTGAGACGGAAAAAGTGGTCTTTACGCAGACTAAGGACTTCAGTGTCGAAGCGAAAAAAACGACCAGCGCGACATTCGACTACAATGTCAGCGATGACTACGACATGCTCATCTGCGAAATCTTCGCGTCTGACGGAAAAAACTCCGATGGAGAACGTAACTGGCTCCCTATACTGCCCGACAAGAAACTGATCACCGAGGCGGTGCCCTTCTATCTGCGCGGAGCCGGAACCAAGACCGTCGACATATCTTCGCTCTTCAACAACAACTCTCCAACTGCCGTGCACAGGAAGATGACCTTTGACTACACGGACAACCCGGCATGGAACGTGGTCCTGGCGCTCCACACGGTGGCCAACCCCACATACGACTGCGCCATGGACTGGGCCGCATCACTCTATGTCAACTCCGTGGCGAAACATCTAGCCAGCCGGATGCCACGTCTGCAGAACCTCATCCGACAGTGGGAGAACGAGGAAGGAAACGGGACGACCATGACGAGCGAGCTCGAGAAAAACCAGGAACTGAAGGACATCCTACTGCAGGAGGCTCCGTGGATGCTCGACGCAAAGAACGAGACGGACCAACGACACAAAATCGCCGAACTCTTCAACGAGAACCTCATCAAGGAGCGAATCTCCAAGGCTAAGGATAAACTCAAGCAACTGCAACTTTCCGGAGGGGCTTGGACTTGGTTTAAGGGAATGCAGCCCAGCTACTACACCACATTCGCTGTGTGCGACAAACTCGCCATGCTCAAGAACTACTGCCTCTCTGTGGGCAAAAGCATGGACGGAACCGTGGAGAGCATGCTTCAGGACGGACTCTCGTATCTCGACAAGGAAGAACTGGATTACTATGAGAAGGAACTGAAACTACTGAAAAAGAAAAATCTCAAACCTGAAGAGAAAACAATCCCGGGCAACTCCACCTTACATTATATATATATGGTGGGAATCGCCAGACACAAGACGTCCACAAAGGTGACGAACATGATCAACGACTACCTCGACAGGGTGCAGGGACGCGTCACGGACTTCACCATGTACGGTAGGGCCAACTGCGCCATCGCGCTACAGGCGAACGGACGCGACCAACAGGCCAACGCGTTCGTACGCTCTCTCAGGGAATACACGGTCAGCACACCACTCATGGGACGATATTACGACACCGAACGGGCGCTGTACTCCTGGTGCGACTACAAGATTCCGACTCACGTCGCTGCCATGCGTGCCATGATGGCTACGGAAAACGAGTTCGACGACGCACAGCAGTATCTTGACGACATGCAGGTATGGCTTCTGAGACAAAAGCAGGGACAGAAATGGGATAATGTCATCAACACCATTCAGGCGGTCGACATCCTACTCTCCATCGCGCCCGACACCACATTCCATGAGGCGCAGCTGCCGCAAGTGACCATGGCTGGCAAAAATCTGGAAATTACCGACATGACAGCGGGGATGGGATTCGTCAAGCAGATGGTGGACGACGATATCGTGAAGGACGTGATGGCGGCCGACAAACCGCATATCGTCATCGAAAAACGCTCGCCGGGACTCTCGTGGGGCACTGTCTACGGACAGTCGCTCGAGGCGCTCGACCGAATGGAGCAGAACGGGGAGGCGCTCACTGTCGAACGCATTCTCTATGTCTACGACGCGGCTGACAGCGGCGACGGATGGAAACGGGTGGACAACAACTATGTGTTCAAGGTGGGCGACAAGATGAGGATGCGGCATGTCATCTCTGCCACTCAGGACCTCGACTTCGTGCAGGTACGATCTCAGCATGCCGCTTGTCTTGAACCGCTCAAGACCAAATCCGGATATCAGAGCCTTGGCGGCAGGGGCGGATACTTGGCTCTGCACGACGCTTCGGCCGACTTCTTCTTCGACCGGTTCCAGAAAGGAACTGTCACCATCGACCTCGACATGTACGTCACGTCTGCCGGATCTTACTCCAACGGTATCGCCACAGTGCAGTGTGCTTATGCGCCGGCATTCTCCGGACATTCGGCTGGAAGCCGTATCAACGTGAAATAAGATAAACGCTCTTCTCAATGCTCTTTATATGCCCCGCAGCCCTTCTGCGGGGCTTTTTCTCTCACTCCTCCACACACGCGATGTCATTCCGGGCAAACCAACTGATAACTAAAAACTAAAAACTAAAAAATACTTATTTGTGCGTGTACCCACACAATTCTTGATATATGTCAAGAAAATTGCAGAAAATTGTAATTTTTACACTTATTTGTTTTGCCACATGAAAAAAGAGTCGTAACTTTGCATCGTCAAAAGGAAAATAGGTTCACCAAGCAAGGTGATTCACTATATGAGAGTTTGAATAGGTATTAAGGTTTTTGGTAACATTTAAGGTACATAAGATTGCACTTTGGATGTGTAGATAAGAGAGACAGTACAAAGGTTTTAGTTATTTAAGGTTTTAAAGTGTTAGTTATTTAAGGTTATAGATTGATAAAGGGCATGTGAATGTCGTAAATGTTTTAATAGGTTAATAATAAAGGTATTGGTTTAATAATGTCAATAAGTTTTTAGTTAGTTAAGGTTAATTAAAGTTTGGTTATTTAGGTTCAATAGGATTAGTTGTTATTTAAGGTTAGTAAAAGATTGATTAGGATTAGTAATTTGTAGTGGCTTTGGTTTGGCCCTACAATTGAGCAAGCTCGTTCGACGAGAACCGGCAAGCTCCTTTCAGGACAACAAAACTGATGCAAAGTAGACGCCTCATCTCGAGGCTCTACTATCCCGGAGGGGATCACAGATGGTTGTCATCAGAAAATACATTAAGAGATTTAATGGTTTTCAGGAATTAGGCGGTGCTTTGCACCGCTTTTTTTGTGCTCTGCGTTTAAAAGATGACTCGTTCTGATTCGTGTCTGAAAATAGTCATCTTTCTTATCCCCTCCCCTGGAATCTTCGTTCTTAATAATAAATATTCGAAAATATTCGAAGAGATTCGTGTTCGAAAAAAGAGTCCGCTGCCATTTTTTTTTCGTCCCCTTTTGGATTTTACGATTTTCTGTCGTAACTTTGCAAATCTGTGAGGCTTCAGTTAGTTTCATAATAATCGTAAATTGTAAATCTTTAAATCCTAAATATCATTCATGGCAATTCCTTTTCTCGACCTCCATAAAGTCAACACCCTACACGATGAAGAAATCAAGTCTGCGGTCTCCGACGTCATTGACTCCGGATGGTATGTCCGGGGAGAGGCACTCAGCCGCTTTGAGCAGGAATATGCTGCTTTCGTCGGCACACAGTTCTGCGTCGGAGTGGGAAACGGCTTCGACGCCATCGACATCATCCTCAAGGCATACATGGCACTCGGCGTGATGACACGGGGAGATGAGGTCATCGTACCGGCCAACACCTTCATCGCATCCGTCTCGGCTATCACCCATGCCGGACTCAAACCTCTCTTCGTCGATGCCGACCCATACACACTTCTCATCGACGAGGACATGATTGAGCAGCTCATCACTCCACGGACCAAAGCCCTGATGATCGTGCACCTCTACGGGAAGTGTGCCTTTTCGGAGCGGATACGCACCATTTGCATGAACCACCACCTCAAACTCATCGAGGACAATGCGCAGGCGCATGGATGCCGCTACGGAAACAGCCGTACCGGCTCACTCGGCGATGCGGCAGCCCACAGCTTCTATCCAGGAAAAAACCTCGGGGCGATGGGCGACGGAGGGGCAGTCACAACTGACGACCCACTACTGGCTGAGGCCGTCAGCGCTATCGCCAACTACGGATTCAGCAAGAAATACTATGCACGCTATGAGGGACGGAATTCCAGACTCGATGACATACAGGCGGCTGTACTCTCCGTCAAACTCAAGTACCTTGACGAGGAAAACGACCGCAGGAAAGCCATAGCGGCCATATACGACCAGCACATCTCGCACCCCATGGTCAGAATCCCGAAGACGAGGGAAGGACAGGACCATGTCTACCATCTTTACCCGATTCTGATTGAGCAACGGAAGGAGCTGCAGCTGTACCTCCAAAAACAGGAAATACAGACACTCATCCATTATCCGGTGCCGCCCCACAGGCAGCAGTGCTTCCCGCAGTTCCATCAGATTTCTCTGCCCAACACCGAGAAAATCGCACTGCATGAGCTCTCGCTGCCCATCTCACCGGTCATCACCGAAGAGGAAGCGCGGTTCGTTGCGGAGACTGTCAATAGATTCGGATGAATTTGTTGCCTTTTATTTTGTGTTATCGAAAAATAACACTATATTTGCAAATAAATTGTATTGGATAGAAAATATATAGAAAGATATGAAAATTGCTGTTGTTGGAACGGACACGGTTGGGCTCGTCAGCGCAACCTGTTTTGCTGAAATCGGGGTGCAGGTCACCTGCATCAACTCCGATCCGAAACTCATCGAAAACCTGAATAACGGAATCATACACGTGTATGAGCCGGGACTCGAGGAACGGCTCAACCGTAACCATAGGGACGGAAACCTTAAATTCGCCACGGACATCAAGCCGCTCATCGACCAGCTCGACCTCGTCGTTTGCGCTACGCCTACGCCGGCCATGCCCGACGGGACCATCGACCTCAGGCAGGTGGCAGGACTCGCCAGGACCATGGGGCAGACCGTCACGAAATACTTCGCCATCGCAATTGTCTCAACCGTACCCATCGGAACGGCAAGACAGCTCAGGGCGGCGCTCAATATCGAGCTGGAGAAGCGTGGAGCCAATATCCATTACGACATCATCACCCTGCCCGAGTTCCTCAGGGACGGCTCTGCCGTACACGACTTCCTCAAGCCGGACCGTATCGTAGCCGGTGTGGGATCTGAGAAAGGCGAGGAGCTGGTACGCCAACTCTACAAGCCGCTGCTCGACAGGGGAATATCGCTCATCCTCACTGACCAGACATCGGCGGAACTCATCAAATATGCGTCGAACGCCATGCTCGCCAACCGCATTTCCTTCATGAACGACATCGCCAACCTCAGCGAGCTCGTCGGAGCCGATATAGACATGGTCAAGAAGGGAATGGGGGCGGATCCGAGGATCGGAGCCGACTATCTCAACAGCGGATGCGGATACGGCGGAACCAGCCTGCCTAAGGATGTGAAAGCACTCATCAAGACGGCGGAGAAGGCCGGATACGCCATGAAAGTGGTCAAGGCGGTCGATGAGGTCAACGACTCACAGCAGAAAGTGGTATACAGGAAGCTCCTCAAGTGCTACAACGGAAATATCAAGGGAAAGAACGTGGCCGTATGGGGGCTGGCCTTCAAGCCCGACACGGCGGACGTGCGTCAGTCAACCGCGCTCGTCACCATCGAGCAGCTGCTTGCCGCAGGATGTGAGGTCAGCGTCTACGACCCTGTGGCCATCGAACAGGCAAAGAAAATTCTCGGCGACAAGGTCAACTACGCCAATGACATGTACGACGCCGTGCTCGACGCCGACGCACTGCTGCTCGTCACTGAGTGGAAGCAGTTCGCAACACCCAGCTGGGGGGTCGTGGCACGCTCCATGCGGACAAAGGTGGTCATCGACGGACGAAACCTATACAGCCTTGCCGACATGAAGAAATACGGATTCGACTACCACCGAATCGGAAAGAACAACTAAAATAAGTATCTTGTAAAATAAGTATCTTGGAAGCTCGGCTGGACAATTTCAGCTCATTCCCTGAATAAGACGTGGGGCCATTATGCTGCCTCGCGTCTATGTTATTCATCGGTTCCTCCTTCTGCTTTCGTCCCCCGTTCCTCCTTCTGTTTTCGTCTTCCGTTCCTCCTTGACGCCGTATGCTAAACCTGTAATCTCTTCCTCCCCCTTCGCCCCGTTTCCTCATTTTGCCCATTCTTCCCATCATTCCCATTCCTCCCATCATTCCCATTCCACTCATTCCCCCCCTGAAAAACACACTTTTTTGTGCATAATTTATGTATAAAAAGTTTGCTGTTTTGAAAAACTTTGATTTTCAACGTTTTAGAAAAGTTTTCCGTTTTAACATTTTAAAGTATTGATAATTAGTGAATTAACATATTTTAACTAAGAAAAAGTTTCCCAAAAGATATAACGTATCATTATTTATGCTAACTTTGTCATCGGATTGGAAAGAGATATACAACGATGCACCAACAGTACTTTTCAGATAACACCTGGGCATCGGACATTTCTTGCTCATTTTGAACGGATTTTTTATAAATAACATTCTTCATAACTAATTATAGGCTTACTATTATGATTCAGACAGTCTTGAAAAGAGACGGCAGAACTGTCGGCTTTAACGAACAGAAAATCATGGCGGCTATACGCAAGGCCATGCTACAGACCGAGAAGGGTGAGGACGAACAACTCATCCAGAAAATCACGGATCACATCGCATTCCATGGAAAGTCACAGATGACCGTGGAGGATATTCAGGACCGCGTCGAAATCGAACTCATGAAGAGTGCGAGAAAGGACGTGGCGCAGAAGTATATCGCATACAGGAACCAGAGAAGCATCGCCCGTAAGGCGAAGACAAGAGCCATCTTCCAGGAAATCATCAACATCAAGAACAACGACGTCACACGTGAGAACGCCAACATGAACGCAGACACACCGGCGGGTATGATGATGAAGTTCTCTAGCGAGACGACTAAACCCTTCGTCGACGACTACCTGCTCTCCGAGGACACGCGTGACGCCGTCAAGCATAACTACCTCCACATCCACGACAAGGACTATTATCCAACCAAGTCCCTCACGTGCGTACAGCATCCGCTCGACAACATCCTCAACCACGGATTCGCTGCGGGACACGGCTCATCGCGGCCGGCTAAGCGCATCGAGACGGCCAGCATGCTGGCCTGTATCTCCATGGAGACGGCACAGAATGAGATGCACGGAGGACAGGCCATTCCGGCTTTCGACTTCTATCTCGCTCCCTTCGTGCGCTCCAGCTTCCAGGAGGAACTCAAGAACGCAGAGACACTCATGGGAGTGGACCTCTCAGAGTTCTACGACAAACCTCTCGACGACTATATCTCTAAGCCCATCGACCAGCTTCAGGGAGAACAGCGCGCACTGCAGCATGCCATCAACAAGACGGTGGGAAGGGTACATCAGGCCATGGAGGCGTTTATTCACAACATGAACACCATCCACTCACGTGGAGGCAACCAGGTGGTCTTCTCCAGCATCAACTACGGAACGGACACATCCGCTGAGGGTAGGTGCATCATGCGGGAAATTCTTATCAGCACTTTCGAAGGGGTGGGAAACGGAGAGACGGCCATCTTCCCTATTCAGATATGGAAAAAGAAAAGGGGAGTGAACTACCTCCCGGAGGACCCTAACTACGACCTCTATCTCCTGGCTTGCAAGGTGTCGGCCAGGCGCTTCTTCCCGAACTTCCTCAACCTCGACGCGTCATTCAACCAGTGCGACGAGTGGAGGGCAGACGACCCGAAACGCTACATGCATGAGGTGGCTACTATGGGATGCAGAACCAGAGTGTTCGAAAACAGGTTCGGACCGAAGACTTCAATCGGAAGGGGTAACCTTTCTTTCACCACGATCAACATCGTCAAGATGGCTATCGAATGTATGGGCGTGGAGGACAAGCAGGAGCGCATCAACCTCTTCTTCTCCAAGCTCGACCACATGCTCGACGTGGCGGCAAGACAGCTCGACGACCGCTTCAATTTCCAGAAGACTGCGTTCGCAAAGCAGTTCCCGCTGCTCATGAAGAGCCTCTGGATCGGAAGTGAGAACCTCAAACCTAACGAGTCCATCGAGTCCGTCATCAACCAGGGTACCCTCGGAATCGGATTCATCGGACTGGCGGAATGCCTCGTAGCTCTCATCGGCAAGCACCATGGCGAGTCGGAGGAAGCGCAGGAGCTGGGACTCAAGATAGTCACCTACATGAGAGACCGCGTCAACGAGTTCAGCGAGAAATACCATCATAACTACAGCGTGCTCGCAACGCCGGCCGAGGGACTGTCCGGACGCTTCACAAAATATGACCGTAAGGAGTTCGGTGTCATACCGGGTGTGACCGACCGCGACTACTATACCAACTCCAATCACGTGCCGGTATACTACAAGTGCAGCGCACGGCACAAGGCGGAAATAGAGGCGCCTTACCATAACCTCACACGGGGTGGACATATCTTCTACGTGGAGATTGACGGTGACGCAACCCATAACCCGCAGGTCATCATGAACATCGTCGACATGATGGATCAGTACGACATGGGATACGGAAGCGTCAACCACAACCGAAACCGCTGCATGAACTGCGGGTACGAGAACGCCGACCCGAATATGCATGTCTGCCCGAAATGTGGATCCGACAACATCGACCGCCTACAACGAATCACCGGATACCTCGTCGGTACCACCGACCGATGGAACAAGGGAAAGCTCGCCGAGCTCAACGACCGCGTCACGCACGTCGACTCTGGCAACCAGCTCACCCTCTTCCCCGAGGACAAACTCTAATCTCTCAACTAAAATGAGGTAGGCGGAACCTCGTGTTCCGCATATATGGCCAGCGAAGCATGGCCTTTCCTAAAACCTCAAATTTCAATTTTCGTGCAAGCGAATACAAAGCCAAGTTTACTTGAACTTTGCCGAGCACAGCCGAAAATCATGGAATAAACTAAAAACTTTTCGTCCGGATGGCAAAGATTCTGGAGCAGCGAGTGCCATAAAAGCTGTTTTAAATGGCCGAGTCGTGACAGAATCCTGCGAAGCGAAATTTCAAACCTCAAACTTCAAACTAAACAATGTTACAGGTCATCAGTATCATAGAGGACACAATGGTCGACGGACCAGGATTCCGCACCGCCATCTATGCGGCGGGGTGCAAGCACCAGTGCAAAGGATGCCACAATCCAAAGTCGTGGGACTTCAAAGCGGGCAGGGCAATGACGACCGACCAAATCATGCAAATCATCAAGCAGGACTCCTTTGCAAACGTCTCCTTCTCAGGGGGAGACCCCATGTACCAGCCGGAGGGATTCGCTGAACTCGCGCAGGCCATTCGAAGCCAGACCAACAAGACTATATGGTGCTGGACGGGATTCTCTTTCGAGATGCTGTTGCGTATGCCGAAACAGCGGGAACTGCTCGAACTCATCGACGTGCTTGTCGACGGACCGTACGTTGAGGCCTTGCGCGACACCGACCTCCTCTTCCGTGGCTCACGAAACCAACGACTCATCGACGTCAAGGCATCACTGAAGGCCGGGAAGGTCGTTCTCTACTACGACCCCATGACCATGGTGTCATAGGCGATGAAGAACTCCCTACGGATTATTGTCAACATTTTATAACCATCTTAATTCGGCAGCCGAACATCCTTTGGCTGCCGAATTATATTTTTTAAAAGTGTTGCATGTCATTCGTACATCGCCCTTCACAGAAACGCTCCAATAACGTACACCCGCTTAGTAGCGGCGGTATCCGACCGCTGAAGCAACCACGTTCACGCCTCGCACCGAACCCCATCCTCACTGGGGGTGTGGACGTCCTCGTCCGCACATCTGGCCGGCGAAGCGCGGCCAATCCGCACCGTGAACATCAATATATGCCCTCTCCCCAACTAACTACACCCTTCATTCTTCATTTTTCATTCTTCATTTTTCATTTGTAAGAATTTTTTTCTTAAATTTGCAAAATATATCCCTACGGACTGAATCCGAAATCAAAACTACTACTAATAATAACGACTAATTTACACCATTATGAAGAAAATGATGAAACTACTGACTCTGCTGATTCTCATACCTTTGTGCGCATGGGCTGACGGTTGGGACGAGCAACTCTACAAGCAGATTGAGCAAAGCATCCAACTGCCAAAATTCGGCAATAACGACATCGTCATCACCAAGACGGGGGCTAAGACCGACGCCAAGGCGGAGAAAAACCAGAAAGCCATTCAGAAAGCCATCGACAAATGTGCAAAAAAGGGTGGGGGAAAGGTCATCGTGCCTGCTGGACAACGGTTCAAGACCGGAGCCATCACGCTCAAAAGCCATGTCAACCTCGTCATCGAACAGGGGGCGGTGCTCGAATTTGTCTTCCAGCCTGAACTCTATCCCATCGTGGAGACGGCATGGGAAGGACTCGACTGCTACAACCTCTCTCCCTGTATCTACGCCAACGGGACCACCGACATAGCACTCTCGGGAAAAGGTACCGTCGACGGAGGAGGAAACCGGCAGACTTGGTGGCCATGGAACGGGGCTACAAAGCATGGATGGACTGAAGGCGTGAAAAGCCAGAAGGACGGAGGAAGAGCCAGACTGCTACAGAACGGAGAGGACGGAATACCGATGAAAATCAACGGAAAACCTAACCCTCAGCGCACCTTCACCGAGAATGACCGACTACGGCCACAACTCGTCAACTTCGTCAACTGCGAACGAATTCTCATCGAGGACGTCACGCTGCTCAGCTCTCCATTCTGGGTGATCCATCCGCTCAAATCCACCGACATCACCGTACGAGGCGTGCATATCAACAACGACGGACCTAACGGCGACGGATGCGACCCGGAGTCATGCAACAGGGTGCTCATCGAAAACTGCTATTTCAACACCGGTGACGACTGCATTGCCATCAAGAGCGGACGAAACCGAGACGGCCGCGAAAGGGCCATGCCGTCCAAAAACATCATCATACGAAACTGCGAGATGAAGAACGGACATGGTGGGGTGGTCATCGGATCGGAAATCAGCGGAGGATGCACCAACGTGTTCGCACACGACTGCGTCATGGACTCGCCTAATCTCGACCGCGTCCTGCGTATCAAGACCAACTCTTGCCGAGGAGGTATAATCGAAAACATCAACATGAAGAACGTCAAGGTAGGGCAGTGCGGTGAGAGCGTGCTGAAAATCAACCTCGACTACGAGCCGAAGGAAATTTGCTGCCGGGGTAACTACCCGACGGTCAGAAACGTGTACATGGAGAACGTCACCTGCGAGAAGTCGAAATACGGCGTGCAGATCATTGGACTCGAGGAGGATACCTATGTCTACGACATCTTCGTGAAGAACTGCAAGTTCAACGGCGTCAAGGACGGCAACACCATCACAGGCAAGACGCGAAACGTGAAACTCGAAAATCTCTTCGTCAACGGAAATCTCGTGCTGCAGGAAAAACCTTACAAGAACTACAGCGAGTGGATGACTTTCTCCGAGATGAAACGGGTGCCGGAGAGCTATATGCTCGACTTCTCTACCAAGCCCAAATGGAGCTATGTGATGGGTATCGAACTGGAAGCCATGCTCGACACCTATCTGAAATACGGCGACAAGCAGATTCTCGACTACTGCAAGATGTACACCGACAAGATGATTGACCAGGAAGGCAACATCACTGGGTATAAACTGGAAGATTACAACTTAGACAATATTCGGACGGGCCATTTCGTGGCCCGTTTGTATGAACTGATGCCGGAGGAGAAAAACCTCAAGGCCATACGCCTGCTCATGTCACAGCTCAACGACCAGCCGCGGACGGAGGCTGATGGCGTGTTCTGGCATAAGGCTATCTACGCCTACCAAGTATGGCTCGACGGGATTTTCATGGGCCTCCCTTTCCATTCGCTTACAGCAAGGATGCTACTCAATCCCGAGCAGGCTGGCAAAATTTATGACGACGCGGTCAAGCAAGTCACTGTCACGTACAACCGGACGCTGGACCCGATAACCGGACTCAACCGGCACGCGTGGGACGAGACTCACGAGATGTTCTGGGCTGACAAGGCCACAGGGCTCTCTCAGCATTGCTGGGGAAGGGCACAAGGATGGTACACCATGGCACTCATTGAGCTGCTCGATGCCATGCCGGAGAACTACGGACGACGCAATGAGGTAATCAGCTTGCTGAAGAAAGACCTCGACGCGGTCATCAAATGGCAGGACAAGGAGTCGGGACTCTGGTATCAGGTCATGGACCAGCCGGGACGTGAAGGCAACTACTTGGAGTCCACATGCTCGTCTATGTTCGCATACGTCCTCCTCAAGGCGGCACGCAAAGGATACGTGGACCAAAAATACCGCGATGCCGGCATCAAAGCTTATAACGGCATCATCAAGCATTTCATACGTGTCAACCCCGACAAGACGATCTCACTGACCAACTGCTGCTCTGTGGCGGGACTCGGACCGGGCATGAGCGAGAAAGTGCTCAAGGCGGCTCCTAAGGTGAAAGAGAACAAACGGCGCGACGGATCATACGAATACTATCTCTCTGAGCCTGTCCGCGACAACGACGCAAAAGGGGTAGGACCATTCATCTGGGCCGCTCTCGAAATGGAACAGCTATAGCCTCCCATCAATTCCCATTACTCCCATCATTCCCATAACTCCCATAACTCCCATCAATTCCCATCAACTCCCATCCCCACACAATGAAACCCTTCAACTTCCTTGCCGTCGACCTCGACGGCACTCTCCTGCGAAACGACAGCTCAATTTCCGATTTCTCGGCCGACACGCTTATCCATGCACAAAATAATGGTCTGAAGGTGGCCATTTGCACCGGAAGACCCACAGACGGAGCACGACACATTGCCCAACGAATCCGGCTTCATGAGTTCGGTGGCTATATCGTGGGCTATAACGGCGGAGAAATTATTGAATGTGCTACTGGAAATGTGGTGCGCGACCTCATATTGCCTGACGGCGTCTTGCCGCAAGTCGTTGAGTTTGCCAGACAAATGAATGCCGAAATCATAACTTTCTGCAACCGGCATATCATATCCACTTCTGACTCTCATCCTGTCATCATCCGCTCTTCCAGACGAAACAGAATGGACATCATGACGACCGACAACTGGAGAAAGGAGGTAGAAGGACTCAAATTGCATAAATGTATGTTCGTAGGGGAACCGGAGATCCTCAGGGCTAACGAGAGAAAAGTTAAGGACATGTTCGAAGGTGTCTTGTCGGCTTTCTGCTCCGAACCGCATTTCCTTGAGCTCAATCCGCTCGGCGTCAATAAAGGCGACGGGCTGCGATGGCTGCTCAACTATGCGGATGTCGACCCTGCGTCTGTCATTGCTTTTGGCGACACACCCAGCGACATACCCATGATCCGTATGGCTGGAAAAGGCGTGGCGATGGGAAACGCGCCTCAGGCAGTGAAAGATGTGGCCGACGCTGTGGCTCTCTCCAACGAGGAGGACGGAGTGGCGCAAATGCTACAAAGGATGTACTAACCTAATGCCATTTCAGCCTGAAAAGCCAGTGAAGGTCAAGACCGAACGTGAGCGAACTCTCATAGGCTTTATTTCCACTGGCTGTTTTGAATAAGTGCAACAACCCTTGTTTGTAGGTGAGAGTGACAGGACCAAGACCTATCACCGTCATCCAGTCGGTTGTCAGCCAATTGAGATGCAAGCGGAGTTCGGATTTTTCTTTGTCTTCTTTATATTTATAGGTGTAAGTCTTTTCGCTTACACCCCTGAATCCCAGTGCAAGTCCTGTCTTGATGGAGAAAATTTTGTATGGGGTTTGGTACCCGACTAAGATCGGGAATCTGAGCCCTGCATAGTTTATCTTGTTGATTTTCAATGGTACTTTGGTTTCAACAAATTCAATAGATTTGTGGGAACGTTTCAAGATGTAGTTTCTGTCGAAATGATAGACGCCTCCATACAGTTGGACGGCGGCGGAGATGCCTATCGCATTTTTGTACCAGTTTTTGGATATTTCAAATCCGGTCACACCGAATTCGTGATGATGTTTGACACCGTCGCGCAGGTGGAAGTCTGGGTTGTTGCTGCCGGTGATTCCGTCGTGGAGTAGGGAGGTACCGTACCAGATTGTTGGCAGCTGTGGGTCGTATGTTTTTAGCAACGGGCGTTTTTCTTTTGGCTTCTTGCTTTCTTCCGTGGGTTCTGCGGGCCCTTGTTTGGGGCTTCTGCGAACTGATGAAAATAGCAATTCAAAGAGAGCCATCGGATATATAAAAACTGTATGTGCCCGTAGTTTTAATGGTGTATCGTTTCCAGTGCTGTCTGCCGCTGCCGTATTTTCCGTTTTGAGAGAGTCTTTTAGGATTGATGCCGCGGGGCTGATGGTATCTTTGTGAACTATGTTCTCTGTCTTGACTGTGTCTGTTGCTTGGCTGGGCGACAACTGCAGGTTCTGTGCATTCAGACAGGTGACGAATATAAAAGCAGATAAGAATGTCGCAATGATTTTCATAATGGTGGATTTAGTTTTTTTCGAATGCTGTGTCTTCTTGATAATTATTGACAAAGTTACTGATTTTATTCTATGAAGCAAATTGTTTGCTGACTTTTAACATTGTTTCTTTTGATATGTGCCAGTGGATATGCGTCAGAGCGTGTATCCGCTGGTATATGTGTTTTAGAGAGATACATAGGCTGGTGGTGAAAAGGACGTCTCTGCAAGGCGTACGGCAACCTTGGAGCTGTGGGTGTTTGGAACCGTTCAGAAGCCCGTTCATCAGAGTAACTACACTATTCACTACTCACTTTTCACTATTCACTATTCACTTAAAAGAACTCTTTTTTTATTATGTTTTGTGCTCACCGTCCTCATCCACTTGGGATACCTGACATACGACCGTCGCACACGTGAATGTTGCATCCCGAATCTGGAAGTGGCGGGAGAGTTGGAAAATGCGGTGAGGGACACCCGCTGGGTGAACGTGTCCAAAATCTTGCAGGAGTCGGAGCAATTGCTGGAATCCACTATCAATGGCGACGAACAGGTCGTTGCACAGGCCATCGATGCAGCCCACGATGAGAATACCAGCATCCTCAGCTACAACAACGAGAATTCCCTGGCCTGCGTCATATCCATCGCCTACTTCTATGCCCGCAACGACTACCAGATACAGCGTGAGCTGCCGTCGGGAAAAGGCTTTGCCGACATGGTCTTCAAGCCCCGTAAGAATGTCGATAAGCCCGCATTGGTGATAGAACTCAAGATGGACAAGTCTGCCGAGACTGCCATCTCCCAAATTAAACGCAAGAACTATCCCGCATCCGTCGCCGACTACGCGGGCAACATCCTACTTGTCGGCATCAACTACGACAAAAAAACGAAACAGCATACTTGCATCATCGAAAAGGCATAGAACCGCAATCCAAGCCTGAAAAAACAGTGTAGGTTAAGACCGAACGGGAGAGGACTCTCGTCCATTTAGGAGACTGGTCTACTCATTGCTTTCTTATTCGTCATCAACCCAATCTTCGATGATGATGCCTTCTATATGACTAAAATGTTTCTTGTTGTGTGTGACCATGGTAAGACCTGCTGCCTTGGCTGCACAACCAATCAGCAAGTCAAAGTCCTCAATTGGTGTGCCTGAATCCCAAAGACGTGCTCTCTCTTTGGCAAACACCTCAAGACTCTCTTCCTGTGGAAGAACATTTAACTCTTTGATAAATTCATAAGTTTGCTTTAGGTTCTTCTCAACTCGGTTGCTTCTATATGCGCCAAAGAGAAGTTCAGCAACTACGATTGGAGTGATATAGCAGTTCTCTCTGCCTGCTTCATCCATTTTGATGGCTACTTTGCGGTTACCTCTGAATATTGCCACACAGATGCTGGTGTCAAGAAGAAATCCATTCATTTTTCTGTGTCGATTGTGTTTGTGGTTCTGGCCCTTAGAATTTCGTCTGTGATTTCCTCTGCGCTGCGATCGTCATCCCATGCACCAACAAATCGGTCTGCCCATCCTGTACTTTCTGGTACACTTTGCTTGGAGGGAACAAGCGTCTTGACAAAATCCAATAGTTTCTTCATTGCTGACTCACTGTCAAGCAATGGGCTAATCTCACGAAGCAGTTCTGTACGTAATTGTATTGCAGTCATAATCCTTTTTACTTTTTATGGCAAAGTTACAAAGACTATTCTAATAAAACAATTATTTTATGTTCTTTTCACAAAAAAATGTGTCCTGTTCATCCTCTTCATTCCAGGTAGCCCATCCACACATCTACGTCTCATCACTACATTTTTATTACAATTTTCTGTTTTTTTGTGGTTCTTTGAGCGATTTTAATTAACTTTGCAACCATATTCCAAGAACATAATCAAACTAACATAATTTATAATGAAAACAAGAGAATCACAACTGATTGGCAGACGATACACTGAGCGTGTAAAGTACGTAAATGCTGAGTGGAATCAAGAAATGAGACGCTTATTCATCTCTCTCTTTTTTTTGACTATGGCAGTAATCACTGCATTCGCTCAAGACTACAGCAAATATTATGAGAACCTGCCCACACAGGTGGCACAGGTCACTCCGGTCACAATACCTGCCAACGTGGTGAACATCACCGAATGCGGTGGGGTGGGCGACGGCGTCACGCTCAACACGGAGGCCTTCAGCAAAGCCATCTCAAAACTGACGAAGATGGGAGGCGGAAGACTGCTCGTGCCGGAGGGAGTTTGGCTCACCGGACCCATCATGCTCAAGGACAATATCGAACTCCATGTCTATCGCAACGCCATCATCTGTTTCTCACCCGACAAGAGCCTCTACCTCGACCCGAAAGGCAACTCGGACAGGGTCTACCCTTGCATACGTGCCTCTAAACGAAAGAACGTGGCTATCACCGGTCTCGGAATCATCGACGGAAACGGCAGCCAGTGGAGACCCGTGAAACGAAGCAAGCAGAGCGACGTGGAATGGAAGCAGTATCTGGAGATGGGAGGAAAGGTCACTGAGGACGGAAGCCTCTGGTATCCTTGGCAGATGAAAAACGGATATGCCGACATCGCTCCCACACCGAAGGAGCAGGAGGGGATGCGTAACGACCTTATCCGCTTTACCGACTGTGAGAACGTGCTCATGAAAGGGGTGACTGTACAGAACTCTCCTCGGTTCCATGTGCATCCTTGTTACAGCAAGAACGTCATCATCGACGGAGTCACCGTACGCTGCCCGTGGAACGCGCAGAACGGCGACGCCATTGACTTCAGCGACGTCAACGTGGGGCTGATCGTGAACTGCACGGTCGATGCAGGAGACGACGGACTCTGCATGAAGAGCGGTAAATTCAAGGAGACTTCACCTGCCAATGGCTGTGCGGACATCGTCATTCAGAACAACACCGTGTTCCATGCACACGGAGCGTTTGTACTCGGAAGCGAGACCATCAGCGGAATGCGACGCATCGTCGTTCGCAATAACCGCTTCAGCGGCACCGACACAGGACTCCGCTTCAAGAGCGGAATCGGAAGGGGTGGAAAGACCGAACAGCTTTATATCTCCGATATCGTCATGAACGACATCGCGGGCGAGGCGGTCATCTTCCAGTGTGACTATGCTGACCAACCGGCCGGAAGGGAGGCGAAAAACCCTACACAGCAGGAGAAGAAAGAGATGAAGAACGTGCCGGACTTCCAGGATATTCATATACAGAATGTCGTATGCCGGGGATGCAAGACCGCCATCAAGGCTGGAGGCATACAGGGGCAGCAGACCGTCCACAATATCGACATCAAGGACTGCACCTTCGTCTACAACAAGACCGGACAGGACATCGACGCGCAGACTGCTCAGCTCAACTGCGTCAACGTCAAGCTGGTGGAAAACAAAAAGCAAAACTGACAACGACTTTTGCGTCAAGGGGGGCGGACCTCTATGAATGAACCGCCCCTCCGCCTTTAG
>FLNV01000990.1_pt1 | contig 27147 bp, 19 predicted proteins | sample 1140351 | NCBI WGS metagenome assembly FLNV01 (sample SAMEA3878207, study PRJEB12797) | bioreactor metagenome | biome: Moose rumen | place: Sweden | collected 2011-10
TCGGGCGTTCTCCTCTATGGCCCGCAAGGGATCATAGTGCACAAACTTGTTCTGCTCCAATTTGGTACGGATGGTGTTGTAAATCCGTTGCTGCGTTTCCGGCGGATAGGTGGACCATAATGCTGCGCATTCCGTTTCGCGTTTGGCACTTGATCCGTGCGCCCGGAGCAGCTGCCATAAATCGTCAAATAAACTCATAAACTTAAAATTTAATATTATTGGTGGTACATAAGGTGGTGGTACGTGTTACGTAACACCTTTACGTAACACCTTTTCTTTTTTAATTTTCTTTTGCTTCTTTTCTTTTATCGGCTTTCTTTTTTCAAAGCAAGCCTCTAACGATCTGCTTCGCCGTATGCTTTTATCGGCTTTCTTTTTTCCGGAAAGACGCGACAAAATTACTGCTAATTGGTGAAATGATTGTGGGCATTTTGCCCACTTTTATTCATGGAACGCAAAATTTTGCGTATATGGTCTGCTGATTCGTAGAATTGATACCCGACGGCTTCGTAGGCGTCCATAAACGAAAAGCCCTCTTCGACTGTCAGATGCAGGAAGAGAGCTTTGATGTCACGGTTACGGCGGGCACGACGCTCCGCCGTGGATTCTAAGAGATAGAAGAATTCTTTTTTTTCATACTGTTGGGATTTTTGATTGGGTTATTCACAAAAAAACAGACCTGCGATGTTTGTTCGCAGGTCTGTTTTAACAATTTACCGTTTTACCATTTACCATTTAGGCATTTACCATGTACCATTTATTTTTGGGGCAAAGGGTACTTATATCTTGCTTAACAACTCGTCCGTAGTCCATTCCATGCGGCTTAAACCGAACCACTTTTTGCCTAAGTCTTTGAGCGAGGCTCCTATATGATACACGGTGTCGTCAATACACAGCCAGCGATCGTGTGAGCGGTCGAACTGCTCTATTTCTATCGGTGGATATTGTGCATTGTGTTTCTCAAAATCCAATGTCAGTTGGCGGGAGATATTCTTGGTGTATATCTTCGCACTTACGCCCTTATCACGCTTATCTAATATCGTTAGTACACTATCATCCACGTAATTATCTATCAGAATAATGCGCTTTTTAGCCTCGCGTACCCGATCACTAATGAATGTGTAGGCATCGAAAATCTGTCCGTCATAAAAAATTCCCTCAACAGGCGGCAAACTGGTACGTACAAAGAATTCTATTTTCTCTTCTGTTTGGCTAACGCGTTGCTCCAACTGCTCAAAACGTTTGTTTATGGCATAACCGCGGAGTACATAATCATTTAATACCCGTGTCGCCCATTGGCGGAATCGTGTACCTGCTATTGATTTTACCCGGTATCCGACGGAAATAATAACATCCAGATTATAGTATTTTGTTCTATAAGTTTTTCCGTCTGCGGCAGTTAGTAAGGATTCCTTACATACTGAATTTGGATCTAATTCGTGCTCTTTGAAAATATTGCCGATGTGTAGTGTGATGTTGTTACGCGAAGTATTAAACAACATTGCCATTTGTTGCTGTGTCAACCATACAGTTTCATCTTGCAAGCGAACCTCGAGTTGAATGGTTTCGTTGGGTTGATATAAAACTATTTCATTAGCCATAACTTTATCATTCATTCAAATCCGCCGCAAAAGTACTACTTTTTTCTGAAATGCGCAAGAGAAAAGTGCATTTTTAATGCTCAAATCGAAAATGACCACGGGTTGCCCCTTGCTCGCCGCCGAGGATGCGGTTATAGCGTTCATCCTAATCCGTTATCCAGTTGGCAGAACCTAAATATAGAGAATTAACTATGCCCATATATCTCAAAATGTGGCTCAGTTTTCAGTTGTTATTTTACTGCAGATAACTCATACCAATACCTCTTATGCCAATATTCATTTCTCTCATTTTTATTAAGAGGTTCTATATTAACTCTCATTTTAGGAGAATGGAATACTTTATATTGACACCATGCAGGAGGTGTCATCCCAGGATGAAATTGCGAATAGAGATCTTGACATTTCTTTGAAAAATACCAAGTTGTATCGTTCCCGTCAATAGACACATTCTTTTTTGTATATAGTTCTTCATAAGTAACCAACTTATCATAAACACAAACAATATGATATTTTGTATCCCATGACATGGTCGTTTTCCTATGTGGAAGTTCTATACCTATAATCTCAGATATTTCTTCATTCGAAGTAACCTCTCCAAATACATAAACCTCGCTAATTCTTTTATCTAATACGTCTTGTAAATCTATCTCATAGAAAGACATAGTGTCAGTTTCAGCATGTTTCTCAGATACATACCTCTCAACTTTCGATGAAAAATCTGCACAACTGACCATGCATATACATATTGTAAAAAAATATAAAACCTTTTTCATTGCAGTATCATATAATTTATTCCACGCCAACATCTTTCCCATTTTCCCCTTTTTTATTAAGTTCTTTTAGAGCAGAATCATATTGCTCTTGGGTAATACGTTTCTTTTGGATACTATATGTTCCATCAGCCTGTTTGGTGCCTACCCATAAACCATTTTTGCGAAATTCCTTTAATACCAATAGCGCCAATTTTTTATTACTTGCACCCTTATTCTTCGCACCGATACATCTTCCTATTTCGTTATTTCTCAGGTCAATTGCAGTATCGAATTCACTTTCTGTAAGACCTGATGTTTTCCCTACATCATAAGATGAATTATATTCGTGTGCATTTCCTATTCTAGTTGCGGACTCTTCTCCTAAGATATTCGTAATCATGGCTTGCCATAAAGTATGTCGATAGGCATTGCCTTCATCACCTTCCTCTAAATATGATAAGCCCGCTGCTCTCATGAGATTAATTTCAAAGTTTCCTGCAATACTCGAGATATTGTAACTCCAACCGTCAATGTACGGGCCAACAATCAATGCATTTAGTGGATGCTGCATAGTGTATCCTGCCATTCTAACATATCCGTGACTTGGGGTATTTTCTAAAACTTTAGCTGTTATGTAGTAAGATAGACCAACAGGTAATACTGGAAATTTACCATCGGGGTCAACATACTTAATCGGATTGTTAGCACAATACGCATATGGTGTAATCCACGGATAATCGTCAGCACATTGGTCTACACTTGTAAAAATGCCTCCAATTGACCAATAGTACCTCGCTCCGAAATAGTCATATCCCGTCTCCTCATCACGTTCTTTGCCAGTAAATTTATACCGCTCGTCGTAAGTACTTCCTGTAACTTGCTGGTTCGCCAGCAGTTGCCCGTACGGCAGGTAAAATCAAAGATCACTTATTGCTTTGCTCTTGGATGGCGATTCGCTCACGGGCATACGCAATAGCTTTCTGTAGTTTCTGTTCCAACACTTTCTTGTCCGGCAACATCGTCATATATTCAGCTACACGGATATTGCTTTCCTCCAAATGCATGAGTTCCACATGTTCGTCATTCTTACCGGCACAGAGAATCAAACCAATCGGGGCATTTTCTCCTTCCACTCGCTCGTATTTCTCCAGCCAACGCAGATACAGTTCCATCTGACCTTTGTATGCCGCCTTGAACGAATCAATCTTCAAATCAATAGCCACCAAACAATGCAAACGGCGGTGATAGAATAAGAGGTCAATATAATAATCCTCGTTGTCAATCGTAATCCGTTTTTGCCGGGCAAGGAAAGCGAAATCAGAACCGAGTTCTTCAATGAACCGCTGCATCTCTGCCACGATAGCACTCTCCAGATCTTTCTCGGAATACGTGTCTTTAAGACCGAAAAGATGCAATAGATACGGGTCGCGGAACACCATGTCCGGTGTCATTTTGTTCTCGTCCCGCAAAAGGGCAATATCATGTTTGATGGTCTCCTCCGGCTTGCGACTGATGGCTGTGCGCTCGTAGAGTTGCGAACTGATTTTCTCGCGCAACGTGCGCACGCTCCAATGTTCAGTTATCGCCATTTGCTCATAGAACGAGCGTTTGAGCGGTTCGCGGATGGGGATAAGGGTGATGATATGGGACCACGGCAATTGTCGTGACAGTGTAACGACAATTTCAAAGTCTTGATACTCAGTCGCAAACTGCATCATCCGACGCAAATTCTTCTCCTCAAAACTATTTCCATACTCTACTGCCAATTGTCGTGACACTGAAACGACAATTTGTTTTCCGTACTCTGCACGGCTGCCCTGCAGCACAAACGTATTGACAGCATTACCGACATTCCAATATAGTTGCGTCGTCTCATCGCTTACCACAGACGCAACGCGCTTACGGGTGTTCTCTATGAGTTCCCGCAACTGCTGCATCAGCGGTTCCGCAATAACCGCAATCTGCGAGGAGTGGCTCTGTTTGTTTTTCTCTACATCTGCCATAGGCATCTTCATTTAGTATTTCACGCTGCAAAGGTACAAAGATTTTTTGAATCTCGCAAGAGAAAAGTGCATTTTTAATGCTCAAATCGAAAATGACCACGAGTTGCCCCTTACTTGCCTCTTACTTACGTCTTGTTCGACTCTTATTCAAGTCTTATTCCACCTGCTGCCCAATCTCTTTCTTTTCCTGTAGAGTAAATCGTTCGCCGCGAAGCAAAGAACAGGTATTGCCCCTTACTTGCCTCTTGCTTGCCTCTTACTTACGTCTTGTTTGACTCTTACTCGCCGCCGAGGATGCGGTTATAGCGTTCATCCTAATCCGTTATCCAATTGGCGGAACCTAAATGTTTAGATGTTTTAGTTCCGACACGATTACTTGATGTTAGTGTTGAATGTATGAAAATGGCATTTTTTACTTTCCGCAGTACGCATTTACAATTCTTTCTAGTTGAACGAGTGTTGCACTATCCATATCAGTTACAAATTTCCCCTCTTGAAGGCATACCACTATATTAGAATTCGTAAGTTGCTTATTCAATTTGAGATCCTTCTTGTCAATAAAAATTCCCCATTCAATAGGATCAAAAAGAACAATCATATCATCATTTTTTTTAGAGGATTTCAATTCTGACTTCCCTACTTTTTTCCCAGTGTGGAATATGCCGTTTTGTTTCCCGAATAAATAGACGAATCTATCATTATATTTCACTTTTCCAATATACTCAGCCCCACTCAACGGGACGTCTGGATCTATTGAATATAAAAAGGCTTTGTAGCACAGTGTGTCTGTATTTGTATGAACTACTATATCTTCGTTATTGGGTATTTTGTATGTTCCAGTATACAAATCAATCAACTGTTTTGTGAATTCTGTTAGCCCAATCGCAGACGTGGTTTTACAGAATAATGATAGCATAATCAATAATATTGACTTAAATATATAATTTCGCATAGTTGTAATTTATTTATATGTTTAATGGATATGTATCGTTGGATAAGTAGGAACAGTAGTCGTTAAAGACTTCACCGTTGGTCGCAAATATAGCGGAGATGTAAGTATCTTTCCAGAAGGAGAGAACAATTCGCCCCAGTTTATATTAGAATATATACAGTCGGTATCGTATGGGGTAAGTTGACCATAGTACATTGGTCGATATACATATTGTGGAATCTCTCTCTTAAGTTTTGAGACTAATTGTTGAGCTGCCTTCCTATCTCCATAAGCCTCCTCGCCAATAAATCCTGAGGGTTGCGTATTGTTAGGATGATTATGTATAAACGCAAATATAGAAGATGCATCTTCAAAGAGATTGAAAGCTACATTTACCTTGCCAGAGACATGTTGAGTAATAAACTTGGAATCTTCAGTTTCGGCGGGAAGAAAGGCGTATTCAACTTCAGAATTATCAGCCATAAATTTGAATGCTTCAGCTGCAACATTTGCATCCCCAAAAGTAAAAGTTGTTAGATCACCATCCTGCTCCACATTCTTAATTGAACCAAACTCAAATGCAATTTGCATACCATTTATGCGAAGCACATCTTGTGTGTTGTCATCTAGTTTGTGTTCAAGAAAACCTTTTGCATCAAACTTCCAAATAAATCTCCCATCCGGGTCGACCGCATTCGCAGGATTATTTCCACACCATGCATATGGAGAGATATGATAGTAGTTCTCCGCTAATGGATCCATCGTTGTAGTACGACCTATTACTGGATAGTAATATCTTGCTTGGCTGTCATACTCATTCAAACCGAATTGTGAAATAAACTCCTTACCATTATACAGATACGGCTGTATCTCAAGATCTATATTAGAAGGCACACCACTGGCGGAATAACTGATGTTTTGCACTGCACTACCTGTTTCAGAATCAATAACCAGACATATACTGCCCAGATGGTTCTTGACATAGTGGTAATACCTTCCGTCTGTGTAATACCCTGTTGCATTGAAAATCTTCTGTTTGCCAGTAATCACAGAGTCTTCTTTTGTCCTGATGTTTATTATGTTGCCTAAGTATTCTGTCACTTGGTATTCTACCGAATCTGTATCGTACGTATAATAGGCGATGTCGTTATAATCCGTATTCACTATCCGCATATTGGTGTAGTTTACTGTTTTGTATTTTCTACCAACGGCATCGTATAGGTTTACTATCTGATGACCATTGCTAAACTGAATGGTATCGGGGAGATTGAGGATATTATATTTTATTCGGCTTATATACCGATATGCATCCTTAGCCAGATTGCCATTGGCATCATAAAGCAAGGGACTATCGGTTTCTAATGCCCTATTAGAAAATTCTATTATATCATACATGTCTGCATCTACTCCACTATCTGTAATAGACAGCAACTGATTACCTTCAGTACCATAATCGAACGCCAAGTCGTCATACCCCTTTCGTCTAAGAGAAAGAATATTGCCAACCTCATCATATGAAAATTCTTCAAGGTTTATTCTAACCATTCCCAAGGCGAATTTATTCATATAGTTAAATACCGTTGTAAGTCGATTCATGTCATCATATTCATATCCCATAGGGCTACCACCTTCATTCTTGACAGAGATATTACCGTTATAACATGGGGTAGCACCACTCAAGCCGACTTCGTCAGCATAGGTCAGGTATTCGGAATAATGCCGATGCTTCGTTTTTGTCAGCATATTGCGCATATCGTAGGAATACCTAATAGTATCTATTGAATTATGCAACAAATTTTGTACCAAATGCCCTGACGCATCATAAGAAAATGACGATAAAGTAATTTCTGCATTATTATTGAGCTTATAGAAGGTATTTATGAGCCGCCCTGCATGGTCGTAAGTATAGCGATAATGTTCCCTCGCCATATCATTTTCAACGCCTTGTTCCGTCAATTGCTGTGCAACAGAGCCGTCAAACAGATATTCGGTACTGATAGCGGTTTTATAGTCGTTATTGGTGCATATGCTACGACTTTGAACTACCCTTCCCTGGGTGTCGTAATAATAAGCAGTAGCCGTATAAGTATTATCTTCCGACAGATTATAGACACGGGTTCCGGTTAATAACCCTGTAGCATTATCATGTTGCAAGCCATAACCCGATACTTGTTCAAACCGAATAGCCTGACGTTGCGGTGTGGGCAATATATTCAAATAATCGTAATTGTCATAATAGTTAATGGTAAGCATACGAAGATTTTTATTCTTTAGTAGTCTAGAAGCGTATCCTGTTCCTGCTATCGGATAAGAATAATTATGCCCATAGTGTTCCACTTGCCACTTGTCGGCAAAAAACTCCCTCAATTCTTCGTGTGTTTGTGTCAATTCAATTTCTGCCGTATAAAGGTTACGACCGATGGAGTCATAGGCGCACATTGTCCATTTATTGGCGAGACGCTGGTTTCCATCCTGCAAAAGCACTAATTGTCCTAACTGATCATATACCATTAGTTGTTCTTCGCACCCGGGTAAACGCTTATATATCATATTTCCCCGACCATCATACTTATAACAGTATGCAGCTGCCTTCAGCGTAGCATCCGTTAACGGGTATTCCCCATTATTAAGTTTAGAAGGAGAAATATGAGGCAAGACAAAACACATATATCCCAACTTGTTATATACATAATATGTCCGATTACCCGCGCGCTCTTCCATTATTTTGCGTCCGAGTTTATCCGTATATGTAGTGAGCGATTTGCCGTCCTCGTCTGCAGTTACCATTTTATGCAGAGAATAAGGCGGATAGTGGGTTCCTGTTGTTTTCAAAGTATAGTTATTAGCTACCTCATATATACGCACATTGTCCGATTCATCATTTAGAGCGTATGTGATAGCAGAGGGATGAGACTCATATGATGCTCCTTGCCGTTTTTGCCCCACTACGCGTTCTAATGCAGAGTTCTCATATAGTGTCTCTGTAAACGGGCGAGTATCCGAATAGTAATTCTGCGTTTGCGTTTTGATATTAGATACCTCGATAAATTGTCCTTCTGTTTGTGTTGGTACCGGCAACCAACTCTTTGTAGCAAGATGCAGTCCCGAATAATCTGTAACTCGCACCAAGTCATTCTTATTCGGACTTGTTCCTACATCTATAGATTCCACCGGACGCCCCAGACCATCATAATATTGTATGGTCGTTCGCGTACGGATGCCGTTGCTGACAGAGATTCCGTTATCAGTGATAGAAACGCGGCTTGCCTGATCTAAAGGAGAAACAGATATAATATAGTTTTCTCCATCGGGTAATGGCTGACTTCCAGTGATATAATGCTCTCCAAACGACGGCTCTGCAAGTTGGCATTCTCCAAAAGAAGCAGGACCGGTTTTCCATTGGGAGTTTTCTACTACAGCTATTCCTGACTCATCAAACTCCACCCATGTACGGTGCAGGCTAACACACTGATCCCCTGATGTTACACCTTCATTATCTGCACTGAGACGATCCGGTTTGGTGAGGTGTGATGTTCCGTCATACGTAACTTGATCAACTATATCATCTATAGGATTATAAAGTGTAATGGTTTCTCCATGGTTCGCCAATATGATTTTATTCTGGTAAATGATTTGAAACTCTGTCGTATTAGGGAGATCAAATACGCTACCCAGATTAAAAGACGGCGTATCCAAATGTCTGAAAGCGATTATTAGAAAACTCTTGGGAGGAATGGAAATAGCCGGAAAATCGTACCACTCGGACGACGCGTCTCCTGTAAGATGCCAATTAAACAGAGAAACACTATTCTCGCCTCCGTTATATAGTTCTATATATTCACCGTTGCTAAAAGGCGGGTGGTTGGTTTGTTCATTCAAAGGAGAATCGTACATCACTTGGTTAATAATGATGTAATCATTCGCCTCCAGAATTGCCGGATATACTAATGCCAACAATATAAGAAATAAATTGCGTATATTCATGATTATTCAGTTTTAACGTGATATTGATAGACATTGATAACTCGCTTTTGTCCATTTACCAGTTGATATTCTTCGATGAGACGCCCCGCTGAATCATAATTATAATAGGTGATTATTCCACGCGGGTCTGTAACTGTTTCCAAGCCGACATGGGGTTTGTAGGTATAAGTCCATGTCTGATTGCCAATCGTCTTGGTTGCTGGATATATTCCATTCCATGTATATTTGGTCTCGATCTTCCCAAATGGTTTGTAGGAACGCAATCTGCCCATTTTATCGAATGAATATTCGGCATCAAGCTGATAATATGGGTCATATACGACATATGCGCCCCCTGAACCCATTGGAAGATAGTCGCCTATCGGTGCTAATAATGACAATGATAAAGTTTTATGTAAATAGGGATAATAATGAGGTAGCAACCCTGGAATAGGTCCCGATATGGGGACAAATTCACATCCGACATTATAGAGATGAATTTTTCCACCAGTAACATACTCATCCTCCCCATTCATATATCCAGACACGATTTCGATGGGTTGATTGATTTGGTGTCTTTGTTTTAGAAATTGTAGAGCCGGCCATCCTGAAATTGGAAGAGGATTAAAATTTAGATGTATATCATCCGGATATGTATACTTCGTAAAATGACGTATTCCTTGACTATCATCTATAGTTTCTTTTTTCACTCTTAATTTGCGGTCGTACGAATATGTCTTAGTAGTAGTTAATGAATCTCCTTGATTAAAATCTTTCGTGATTTTTTGAGTCAAAACATCTGGATATATATATAGTTTTTTTGACATTTCTACTCCATAATCACAATCAAAAATAACTATTGTGTCAGTACATATTTGCTCTGGTGAAATCACATGGTTTCCAATGGGATCTTCCAACTCGGAAGTGATATCATTATATTTATAATGAATCGACTTTAGTGATGTGTCTCCAGATTTATTGTACTCAATTGATGTTACTTTTCCCCACTTTTTTAATTGATTACCATACAAAAGTTGGCCTTCCAGTATTCCGAATTTGCGATTTTCACAATAGTATCTTTCGTTTATGTTTTCATCATTTAAAGATGTGTATGAGTCATCTCCTGTATCGAATTGGTATATTGTTTTATTAAAACTGCTATTAGAGGCATTAGTTACGTTTTCGACTACTTTGCCATATCCAATATGAGTTTCCAACAAATTATAATTGGCGTCATATCGTATCGGCCATCCAGTTTCGGGATACAAGTTTTCTGCAAGATTATACACTCTCAAATTATCATAATATATTCCATCCGAATATGTATATGATTTTGTCTCTACGAGATGGTTATACCTGTCATATGTTTTCACCTCATGTATACGTACGCCCTTTTTATTCCCACTTTCATTGGTCGTATTCATTGAGATATTTGAATCTTCTAACACAGTATATTTTCTCTTTTTATCATAACTATATGGTTGATATGAGTAAGTTTGATACCCGCCTGTCGGATAGGTTAATTTCTGAAGCAACGCTATACTGGAATAGCCTACATAATATCCATAATCATCCGATTCTGTAGATAAGCCTGTTAATGGATCATAATTGGGGTTTGTATTTGATAAATCAGGATACGTACCATTATTATAATTCATTTGGTACATGCCTACACCACTAATCTTCAAGGAACTCAAAAAACGCCACTTATAAGACTTCGAGGAATATGAACGACCTTGGTATTCATATGTCATAGTAGCATTTTTGATTATTTCATCAGATGCATATATGAGCACGGAATCTAATTGATAATTATGCGAACAAATACCATAGTCAGTAGAATTGTACATTTTCGTAGTTTCTTGAGAATTACAAAAAACTATTCTCAAAGGCTGTTCACCTGAAACCAGAATAGAATCCAGACAGCACGATTTCGTCGCGGAATATAAGTAGTAGGAGTTATTATGAGTATAAGGTGGAGCATAGAATGTGAGAAGGCAAAGGTATTCTTCTTCTTCATAAGGAGAACTGAAAACATATGAAGCATTATTGGCGAAAATTTGCAGATAAATTCCTGCCATCATATTAAAATAGGGTCCAAATCGGTCAAAATACTCATTAAATTCCCATAAAGGGTCACCTCCGCCTGGTACCCCCGGACGATGTCCTTCTCTGGCTGGTTTATAATAGAAAGTCACTTCACGTCCGTTAGGAGCAATAATCTTAGAAAGATGCCATGTACTGACAATAGCTGGATTTGCTTCGTATTCAGATCCAGAATATACAAACATCCCACGATTTATCGCACTGACAGTATATTCTAATTTTGATATATCCCCTCCAAAAATATAAGTATAGCCATCATTAGTTTTGATGGTAATACTCGAATTCTCTTTGGGATACGGTAAAACTCCAGGATTATTAGGCGCTTGTGAAGGATTTGATGGATTAAAAGAGGCGGAAGAAAACATTATCGGGTCCCACTCGCATAGAATTCCTGATAAATCAACATCGACGAAGTCTCCGCTAATAATCTGTACTTTCCCTGCATTATTAATCATAAATGAACCTCTATGACCTAAGAAATTAAAATGGAAAATATCGGGCATGTAATCCACTACGTAATCACAACCATCTCCTACATTATGCCAAAGTTTACCATTCAGTACACATGCTTGCGAATTTGAGGCGAGTGGAAGTTCAAAAACATCACTTAAATTCAGATTATTTGCATTGGTATTTTGAGTAATAAAATGATACATTCCTTCAACACCTACATGATAAGAAGCACCTGCTTCTATACCTTTTATTTCATCGGGAGCACCATTAACCTCTCGGGTTATACAGCCTCCGGCTTCAAGAAACCAATTATACCCCACATATCCGGAATGTTTGCGGGGCTTAAAACCTTCTGCATTGTAATGCAAAGCTATGTCCATTCTAAAATCGGGATCATCCAATGTATAAATAGGAATAGATTGATGCATACGCCCTGTAAATAGAGAAGTTTGAAACTCTCCATACCGAAACATATCAGCAACATTCGGAGACACGGAGTTAACATTATAAAAGGCTCCTGCATTATAATCAACACCTTCTAAATTTCTCGTATTATTTGGATGCACATTCATTATTATAGAACTTGATGCTATAACCAATAATAATTTACGAAAATAATGTTTCATAACACTAACTATAATTTTATTATATTTCCGGAAACAATGGTGTCATCTGCGTGGATATATACCACATACGAACCAATGGGAAGACCTGACATGTGAATAGTGGTTGTATGTTCCCCTTCATCCTCCTGACGAAGCGGTGTCTGATAGGTGGTTGTACCTCCATTATAGTGAATTGATATATATACACCGGCAGCACGGGTCAATGAGTAGTTTACATGCAAATCCGAATAAACAGGACTAGGCATAAAGGCGATATTTGTTACAAGACTGTCTGTAAGTACTTCGTCAATATCCTGTTCTTCCTCTCTTGGCAACGGCATGTTTTCCGGCTCTTGAGGATTATAATAGGTAGCAGCGGCAATAGCGGTATCCGTGCCATGGACGGCGCATACCCGAGTGCTCTCAAGCAAAGGGTAACGGCAATAGGAGGAATACCAGATATATCGCTCTTCTTTGACTGCGGTGCGCCTTTTACTATCTTGATACTGAAAAACCGAATGTAGCCGCAAGGCTGAGTCCAAAGTCAATTCCGGCAATATCAACCGCCCGGTAGCATCGGCAGATACAGAATACGTCCCCTCCGTACTAATCGGCAATATATGGCAATATTGTCCTTTGCCTATTGCTGCGCCGCCCAATGAATCCCCATACTCAAACGGAAACTTCATTACCGGTACAGGAATCAAGTACCGCACATGCGCACGAGAGGTTTCGTAACCGGTCTGCCATAACGTATCCTGCGCTAAATGATAATAGAGATTGCTGTGTTCCCGATGAAGACCGATAGATGCAGCATCAGGAGCATAATAATCCACATCAATTATCTCTGCACTATCAATAGGAAGCCCAGAGAAATCCCAAATACAATTTGTGCCGCTGTCAGTAACTTGTATATAGGACAGTTTATAGACTTGCAAGCTGTCTGTAGAAACCGGTGTATGGCGTTCCGCCGTCAGTATCTGTGCATAGGAAGGTACGACAAAGAGAATACCTATCCACATAAATAAGGCGAATATATGACGATTCCTGCGCATGTACGTGTACTTAATTAAATTATTCAACAATAAATTGTCCTACTAAGTCACCACCTGCGGTTTCTATGCGGAGGACATACATGCCTGCGTTGGTAATCGGGCGGGAGAGAGAGTTGGTGAACTGCTCGTTAACGACTACGCTTCCCGTAGAAGCATTGACAACCACCGCCTGCGCTGACGGGATGGCCTCTTCTTGTTTTAGAATAGTCAGCGAGTTACCATTGATCGTTGCACGGAAGTCTCTAGGGCGAGTAGGAACACTTGGAGATTGATCTGGACCATCTAATGGATTGTCTCCTTCGATAACCTCCATTCCGACCACTTCCATCAAAGGAATTTCCATTTCTTCTGCACAAAGAAATACAGGCATTGCGAAGAGAATGCTCAGTACCAAAGTGATAATTTTTACTTTCATGTTAATTAGAGATTTTGTTAAACAATAAAATACCGCCAAACGGTTTTCGTTTGACGGCACAAAATTACTGCTTTTTACGGAGGTAACCAAAATTTTGATTGGGAAACAAAAAATCGCAAAATGCTGATTATAAGCGCTTTGCGATTTTTGCAATTGGGAAAGTTTAATAGAGAACCTATTTATCCTAACAAATTTAGTAAAAATAATCGAAAATTGGTAGTTGTTGTTCCTATTTTGCGTGCCGTTGTGTTTTTGAACTTCCCCAAACCGCTATGCGAATAAGGTATCATATCTACCATCTGATTGGTGGGTGCTTTTAGTAGAACGAGAATACAAAGACGCAATTCTTTTTGAGACAAATTATATGGTTGTAACTGAGTTACAATATTGTACAGGTATCTATTGGAAAGAGTGCACATCTCTGCAAAATTATTCCAATGAAGATGCTCTCGTAGATCCTGATTGCATTGTATCAATGCGCAAAACTGTTCAATATCTTCTACAATCTCTTTATAATGACTATCTTTTAGTTGCGAGAGATTGTCTATATCTTTCGTCAGGATTGCGTGCCTTTCTTCTGCTTCCTTATTTTGTATAGCCCAATACTCCACTTGTTGCGAAAGCAATGCGCGCTGTTTATGTTTTCTGAATATATACAACCATAAGCACAAACCAACAACCAGCAGTGTTGCTACTACTCCCCAGAACCACCGCCAATCCGGCTTGCGGTTCAAGTCCTGCTCTAATAATTGCACCGCCAACCCCCATTTGCTATGCAGGGGTATCAATATATCTGTCTCTATGTCAGAACGTTGTGCGGAGAGAGCAAGTACATCTTCATTACTTAATGTTGAATCTGCATTTGCAATAATATAAAGCATATTATATTTGTTCTGTTCTGAGGCAGTAGGCATACTGAGCACTTGATTCGCATAATACAATGCGGAATCAACTTGCCCCATATGCCAAAAGGCACGCGCCTTTAATCCGCAACTGGTTGGAACGCAATCTCTTCTCAACAGAAGAACATTTGTCATATAGATGACTGAATCATATAATTGTAATTGAAAATATAACTTGGTTTTCGTTTCTAATGTCTTGATTTTAACATTCCTATCATTGCAATTATGCGCTATTGAATCAAGTAAAATGAATGTTTCTTCTTTCTTACCCTGCTCAGCCAATTCGAAAGCCATATCATTTAGTAGATAATAATATAGTAAGGTGTCACCGTTTCTGAGGAACATTTCTGCTGAACGCTCAAACATGTCATACGAGAGTTGAAACTCACCTGCCAGATGGCAAATGTCTCTCATATTACTATATACTCTTCCTAAGATATGGTAGTCTTTTGTATGGGAATGGGTGGCGGCGATGAAGGCCTGCATGGCTGCAACAGGGTCGTCCTTCGCCCGGAGCAACTTGCCGTAATGATAGCACGCATGAGCGTATGTACAAAGGAGCGATGTACGATGTACGAAGGGACAAACTTCTGACAGCTGATAACTGACATCTGATAGCTGACGGCTGACGGCTGAAAGCTCCTTCAATCTTTCATACGCTTGCGCGAGGGTGGCACTGTCGCCGCCATCCACGCCGTATATCTTACCCTCATGCCACAGGCTGTCCGCCTGCGAAACAACCTCCTGCGCCTCGTGGAGCGAGCGAGGAGTGCAAGCACATAAGGCAATACAAATGACAACCATCGCCTTCATACTCACTATCGCTATAATCTGTTCTTTAAGAAACATGGTGCAAAGGTACAGTTTTTTTTCGAAATATGCAAAAAAATCGCTTTTGAGGGCGATTTTGTTTAGTGCGGCGGAGCCGCGTTTAGTCATTTACCTTTTTGTCATTGGGTGGTTCTTTGCTTTTAGAATAAGTCTAATTCTGTGTACATTGTGTCTAAGGGGCAGGAAAAACCGCGAGCACCATGCTTTGCGGACTCTGCCTATAGACATAAAAAAAAAGCAGTTCTGCCTTACGCAGAACTGCCATGAAAAGAAAGTGAGGGCAGAAACGGTATCAGTTATTCAAGGTGATCACCTTGGCTGTTTGGTTATCCATGTCAGGCATGGTAGCACCGACCGGTGCGCCGATATAGGTAGGGTCACAGATAATGAATTTGCTGCCGTCAAGGAGCAGATAGTCACCTCGGATATCTTGGTGAAAATGCACCGCCGTGGCGAGGTGCCCGGGGTAATAGAGAAGCACCACTTCCAGATGTAACAGATCCCGCACGATACGCGAGAACAAGATAGAGCGGTCCTCGCAATCGCAATAGGGATAATGGAGCGATTCGGCAGGGAAGAACGCTCTGTCCCCTCCCCATACCTTATCGTCATATTCGTATTCGAACGCCGTCTGTACCCAGTTCAGCAGCAGGTTAACCGCCTGTGCCTCGGGTACTCCGCGGACAGCCGCCATCAGTTGGGGATACAACTCTTTTCGGATCGTTTCATCCATAGGCGAATTGGCATACGCCGCCCATCGTGTGCCGAAATCATCGCCGTAATGTCCGGTGGGGTAAGAGTTATAGAAATCAATGAGGTTTTTATTGATAGCGCAGGAAGCCGTGAGGCCGGATTGCGCCTTTCGCGCCGGCATGGGTTGCGGCACAGAGGCGAAATGCTGTTCCTCGGAGATAAGCAGCGAGAGGGGTTTCTCTTTCTCGAAAGCGCCATTGCATATAGCAACTTTTCCGGTAAGTTCGCCCAAAGGGAAGAATTTACCGCCCTCTATCTCAAAATATCCGCGGTCGTAGAACGTATATTCGCTCCCGACCAGAAGATGAAGCGTACCGTTTTCCGTGACAGCCAGCCGCATCTGATAACCGGAGTTGGCGTAGAGAAATGCTTGCAGGAGAACAGCCGCATTGGATTGGCCGTAGAGTGTCTCTGTGAGTTGCTGCAGCAAGGAGAGGTATGCCCAGTCGCAAAGCTTATGTTGGTCACGCGCAGAGAGGCAGTCGCGGAGCAGATTGTTATATTCCTTGCCGGCCAACTCTTCCCATGCCGCAGCCAATGTCTCCGCCTTAATGTCCGGCAACAAGATCGATTTCTCTTTGGGCACACGGAAAGAGAAAGGCGTGCCGTAATACGTCAGGCTGACGGTGCGCGACTCGTCGTCATTCTCTATGACCGGTGCTACCGGCTGCGGTGCCGGAGCCGGAGTAGGTTGCGGAACGGCTTCGCCCTTTATCTCCTGGTCCTGCTGCTCCTGCTTGTCGTCATAAGGCACAGGAGGGGTCGGTTCGTCCTTGGGGCGGGGAATAGCCGGAGAGACACGATAGTAGTCCCACGCAGCCCGCAAGAATTCCGCATATCGGGCGTTTGCTTGGTCCCGGAAATCCGCGTAGTTCTTCTGCGCCGCCTGCTGAAAAGCGCGGTATTGCTCCTCGAACGACTGCGCGGACGCGTACCACGCAAGGCATAACGCACAGGCTATCAGTATAATCTTTCTCATCGGTATGTTATTTTAGTTTCCAACTCTGCCACTCGGAGCCGAGGGAGGTAGAAGGAATGACAGAGGGGGTTTGGCGTTTGTCATTGAGGAGCAATGATTGCTGGGAGACTTGTTTGGTGACATAATCGCCTAAATCCTTGAGCGTCACATTGCCTTCGGTATCTTGCAGCTTCTTCAGCAGATAATAGGTAAATAATCCGTGTTGCTGCTCGCGGTTGGGATAAGCCGTCTCATCGCCCTGCGCCGCAGAGAAGACAACCATGTTTCCTTGCGGCACGCCCGATTTGGCTTTGAGCGCCACGCCGCGGGCGGAAGCCAGCATACCCTGCTCGCGCTTGGAGCCGGAGAAGCAGGCATCCATAAAGACCGCTATACGCGAAGCCGGCATGTTGCCCAGCGTGGCATACAGATCGTCCAGTTTATAACCGGTTGTGACATCGGTGCCGGAGCCATCGATAGGCAGCAGGTAAGCGGACTTACTGCTCTCATCCGGGATCCCGTGACCCGCATAATAGACGATGATCTGCGGCTCGTCGAAAGTCTCTACTACGTTGTTCAGCCAGTTCACACCGGCTTTGATCTGATTACCCGTCGCGTCCGCCAGATACTTGATATGTTTCTCGCCGATACCCAAGGTCTTGATGCAATACTCGCGGAAGATATTGCCGTCATTGAGGGCAAAAGGTACGGAGGCAACCTGCTGGTAGTGCTCGTTGGCTATAATAAGCACAAAAGTATTCTGATTCTTGGATTTGGCGACAGGGATATTGCGATCCACCTCGCTGGTCATCATTGCCAGCTTTATCTCCTTGCGCTCCTGTTGCGGCTCGTCTTTGGCAGCGATATTGATGCTGCTGGAGGTTGTTTGGTTGAGGGCGATATCCAGCTGCTTGTTCTCAGCGAACTTGCCATGTTTCTCTTTGACATCAATGGTGATAGGGATATTGGTTGTGGCATAGTTATTATTCGCTGCCAATGTAACTTTGACAGACTTTACTTCGCCTGACTTAATCAGCGGATACAATAGTTCTGCACTTCCATCCATCACGAACACATTCGCCGGCAATTTGACGCTCACCTTGACGTTTTCCGCATTGCCGTACTTGGTATTCTGCAGGTTGAAAGATAACGTAAACGGCTCCATCTTGCGTATCTTGCCGGAGTTGGAGGCGATGTTGTAATCTACCACTTGCAGGTATGGCGGGTCATAGGCTTTGGTGGCTACGGACATGGTAAACGGCGCTATGCCCCAGCCTTGCGGCTCATATACTTCGATAGCAAACGACACTTGACCGTCTTGGGTATTGACGGACGAAGTGACAGGAACAGACACTTCGTAATTGTTTCCCGCAGCGATAGTAGGTAATTTAACGGTCTTGACCGTGATGCCGCTTGTAGCACCGGACAACTTAACCCGCGCCTCGCAGTTAGTCGCTGCCCCTTTGCCATTATTCACAACTTTAAATTTTACCGTACATTTCTCATCCGCATCGATACGATTGTTGCCATTGGCATCGCTAAATTTCAACGACCCATCGACGAGTGCCAACAATGGTGGTTGAGTGAGACTACCTGATTCAATTGATGGTGACGTAACTGGTTTCTTTTTAGAATCAATATGACCGCGTACTATCAATTCTGCAGATGCTGTTATTCCTGCTTTTGATAGATCTAAACCATCCGGATAATAAACTCTCTTGAGTTTCGAACAACTACTAAATGCATGATACTCGACACTAATAACGCTACTTGGAATGGTTATTTCTGTCAAGGGAAAACAAGCACTGAAAGCATACATACCAATACTCTCAACCTTGCTTGGAATATTGACAGATTCCAAGTTCGTGCATAGTTCAAAGGCTTGAGACCCGATGCTGGTAACATGATCAGGAATAACAATAGACTTTATTTTACAACGAGAAAAGACGCCTTGTTCGATTTGTGTAATTCCTTCAGGAAGGGTTACAGAAGACAAACTGCTACAATTCCAAAATGCAGATTTACCTATTCGAGTCACTCCATTAGGTATCCGTATTGAACGGAGATTAACACACTCCGCAAAGGCACTAGCTCCTATGCTCTCTAACCCGTCAGGTAATGTAATGTTTTGCATATAACCACACCATTCAAAAGCATAGTCCCCAATCTGTGTAACGCTTTGAGCAATAGAAACCTTTGTCAATTGTTTACAATTATAAAAGGCCTATCTGCCTATTGTAGTAACACCATTCCATATAACCACATATTTTATTGATGCTGAGTACATGCCCCATGGGATATCAAGAGTGTATCCTTTCTCTTTACACCAATTGTCATGCGCAAAATCATACATTTCCCCTGTTCCTGTAATATTAAGCGTATTTGTGGTGATGTCATATTCCCACAAAACATTATCACCGCATGTACCGGATGTGTCAGCAAAGGTTACAAGGCTGCAAAAGAGGGCTGCCCAAAGGAATGTGATGCGTTTCATGTATATTGTGTTTTGTTATTCTATTTCCGTATGGTTATTATCGACGAGTGTACCGCCATATCGGGGTCTTTGGTCTGGTTACGGGCGAGCCATTTCATCAATGCTTCATAGGTCAGTTCCCGCGGCAGTTGTTCGTCGCGGAAGTTCTTTCCTCCCTGCTTGTCCGCCGCTTTGGTAAAATCATTTGGAGAGAAGATGACATATAATGCATTCTGCTCTGACGAACGCTCGCAGTTGAGGGTATATTCCTGGGCAGACTCATCAAAATCGGAAGAGAAGAAAATATATTCCTTGTTCGCCTCGACGGACTGTGCACCGCTTTGCTGTTTCGGGTATGGCAGGAGGCAGAAAGCCTTCTTGTCTTCATCGACCAGATAGACGCATAGTTTGCCGGAGACGGGCGAGGAGAAACGGAGGAAGATATCATTCCCGTCCCGGAAGGTGACGGGCGGGTCTATATCCTGTATGTTTCTGACAAAAGCAAAGCGGATGTCTGCTTTTTCGGTAGAGTAATTACGGGCGCGCCCTTCCACACGGACTTTGACGATCCAAAGCCCGTTGGTGAAACTTTTCTCCAGCACGCGCTCGGATATAGTCTCAATCCATTCCCCGCGCACGGATGTTTCTCCGGCGGAGAAGACATTGGTCTCGGAGTGTTCATTTCCGTTACCGGTTCTATTGGTAACCAAGGTGTTCGTGACACTGCTCACATCGAGTCCGAACTTGTCTTCAAGCGCTTTCCGGCGGGCATATTCAAATGCTTTTGCTTCGGCTTGCGCCGGTGTCTCGTCCGGGTTACCGGAGACGTATTCATACGTGGCAGCGACGCGGGTGATGTCTCCCGCGTACGCTGCGCACATACCCATACAACATACTATGACCAGATAGAAACTACGCATCTTGTCAGTTCTGTTTCTGGAATGTCCAATCGAACCATTTCCCCTCCAGCGATTCGCTGTATTGGAGGTTGGGGTTCTGCTTCCGGTTCATCAGGGACGCCTCTACAGAAACTCTTTCCGTGAGATAATGAATGAGTTCTTTGTAGTTCATCGCCCCTTTCGATTCCTGGAGAGCTCTAAGGAACCAATAGGTGAACAATCCGTGTTTCTGCTCCGGATAAGGATACGCAGTCTGGGAGGCTTCCGCGGCAGAGAAGATCACGAGATTTCCGTGAACCGGATCAAACTTGGGTTTGAGTGCGATACCACGCCCGCCCTGCACAATGGGTTGGCCGTTTCGCCTTGTACCGGAGAAGCAGGCGTCAAAGATACAGGTGACGGATGCGGCATTCCAGTCGCTCAACCGGTTATACAGCTCATTCAAGGCGATCTGCTGTTCCGCTTTTTCCGGGTTTCCGTCCACAGGCAGCAGATGGGTGGTCTCATTGAGCGGCATACCGTGCCCGGCGTAGTAGAAGATAATACGTGCTTTTCCGTTCCGTGCCTGCACCAGGTTCTCCAGCCAGTCCAAACCGTCTGCAATCTCGTTGCGTGTGGCATTGAGCGTCATGCGTATCTGGCGGTCAGGGATACCAAGCGTCTTCATGCAATACATGCGGAACATCTTAGCGTCATTCTCAGCGAAAGGAACAACACCAACTATATCTTTGTACTTCTCGTTACCGATGACAAGCACATAGGTATCCGTGTTAGCCATATTGGTAAGAGGAATATCGGTGTCCACATTAGGCAGCGTATCCGTCTTGGGCAGTTCCGGTTCCGGAGTCTCCGGTTTGTTTTTAAACCTTGATTTTCTGCCGTGTTTCGCCTCCGTCTGAGCGGCCGGAACCGTGTCGCGCGTAACGACAGCAACGGGGCGTTTTTCCGTCTGATAGGCATTATGGATGGTCAGTTCTACCGATATTTTGCGGTACTGCGAGCCTTTTTCCGTCCTCTCAACCGCATATATCTGGTAGGTGTTCCGGGTCCGTTGGAGCGCATCTATATATGTCTCCATATATTTCTGCACGCCCTGCGTACGAAGGAATCCCAACTGGCCATTGTAGGTAATACCATTCTTTCGAGTAACGGTCATCTCGTCTATCATGCCGTTCAGATAGATCAGTTCCTGCTCGAAATCTCCGAACTCACCTTTGTACGGGATACGCTTTTTGATGGCGCTTCCGTCCGTCTCGCCGGTGATGCGGATGGTAACACGTGTGTCGGGGGTGAAATACTCTTTCAGTTCTCCGTCCAGCTGCTCTTTCATAAAACTGAGGGTGGTTTTGCAAGCCTTGGACTGAGTAGGCAGATATGCTCCGGCAGGGTAGTCATCCGTGTTTTTGTCATACTTGAGAGATGGTGTCTCTTTTACGACCGTCTCATAAGCGAACTCCAGTTTCAGGTTCATTTCCGGCGAACCGTCGTCGGCGGTGTCGAGAGCCACATTCGGCACCACATACATCTTGATGCCGTCTCCGACCCTGTTTTGCGGCGAGAGGTTAGCGTTATACCGCGCTAGTTCTTCGTTGTAGTTATTCTGTTTCTCCGCTTGCTGTTGCTGCAGCAGTTGGAGCAGCTCAGCCTGCCGGCGAGCCAGTTCCTCTTCCGCGGCTTTTCTCTCTCTCCGCTCCCGCGCCCGCTGTTCAAACCAACTCTCCTTTTTCTCCCTCGGAGCCCGTTCTTTGGCAACAATACTGCCCAAGGGGATGCCGACAGCAACGGAGAACTCCAGATTGCTGCTCAACCGCGAGCCGACGATATCCGAGTTGATACCGTTGAGGGGAACGCTGGTGCCGTTTTTTTCCGCTGTCGAGAATGTGTTCACGCAACCGAAGTTATACCCGATCTCCGCATCTACGTAGAACTTGAAATCGTTTGCCTCTACGGGGAAGCGGAGACCAACACCGGGCATGATACTGAAGTTGAAGGGATTGATACTACCCTTGGTCAGTCTGGTATCCAGATTCTGCCCTTTACCGTCCTTATAGGTGACGTGGCCGGACATGACGAAATTCATGTTGGGCGTAAGAAAGACGTATGGTTGTACCTTCCTGTCGCGCAAGAAGGTATAGATGAGACCTACGCGGATATCAAAAGCCCTGAGGTGTAAACCATACCGAATGTCGTCGCTTTGGAGCAGTGCCCCACGTCCTGTGAAGGCGAATTCGGGTCGTATAGACAAACCTTCTATGAGCGATCGCTCCGCCCAGAAGCCGATACCGCCCCGCCCATACAACGGATGGTAGTAGCCATTGTATGCGGCAGAGGTATATAGCATGTCCGAGCCGACGAAACTCATCCGCATACCTATTTGCCATTTGTCTTTTTCCGTATTCCGGTTCCAACGTTCTGCCGCGCTCTGGGGTAAAGAATCGGCAAGGACAGCAGTGTCCGTCCGGTAAGTTGGGATCACCCCAAGCGAATCCTGTGCGAAAATCAGAGATGTGCTACACATCCATAGCAGAAGTGATAAATAGATCCATTTCGTTTTCATGGGGTAAATTGTTATTGGTTAATAGAAGCTTTGGAAGGCAGTTTTTCTTCCTCCCCGGATGCATCTCCGGGAGCGTGGCGGCGTTCCGGAGCCGTCCATGGGGATATGCGCTCGGCAATGCCGTCGGACTCTTCAAACACACGATAGACATTTACCTCCATTAACTTGTTCAGCGGGTCTATTTTGTCCACCATGATGATGGCTTTCTTCCAGTTTCTAATACCATCTGCTGTAATCGTTCCCGAAAGGATAGTACTCACCTTGGACCATGTCTCTTCTATCCCATCGTCATCTAAATCCGTATTACCTTCCGTAACATAATAGGCGGTGAAATTATTTCCATCCCCCATTACCTGAACCAGATTCGAGGAATAATACGCCGATCCTTCCCTTTCCATGTATTCGTAAATGAGTCCTCTGGAAGTAATTTCTCCGAAATAGGAATATTCATCGGCGAAGGACTTTCCCGGCGAATAGCCGCCGCTTTCCTCATCCGAGCAATACAATGACACTACGTTGTCTGCCAGATAATATCCCGAGATATTGGGTATCTCGTTTCCCTCATAGACGGGGATATGATCCGTAATCACATCTCGAAGCTCGTCCGGTATGACATTATGGGATACGGTTCCTGTAGGCAGAACAACCGTCGTCCTGTCGTTATTCAAGCATGCCGTCATTGCCACGGCGACGAATAGCAGAAAGCATGTGTATCGGTAAGTAGTTTTCATACGGCCTGACTCTTAGAAACCGAGCACTTTGTCGAGCTGTTCGTGCAGATCCTCTCCTTTTTTCTCCAGTTCTTGTCGAACTGCTTTCTTGGCCGCTTCTTTAGCCATTTCGCCGTTGTAAGCCAGGCGAACCAGAACTTCTGTATTTTTCTTTTTGTTCGTGCGGTAGCATTCCATAACAGGAATGGTACGACCGATAGACTGGGAGATGAGGTTTTTCGATGCCATAACGCTCTCGCTGATAGATGCGGCTTCGTTAGCGGACAACTGACGGTTCGCCACGGTGTTTTCCACGAGAGCCGTTACTTCAGTCTGGATCTGCCCCGCGAGATTCGTGATAGCCAGACTGGTAGCGGAAGTCTTCGCTGCATCGTAATGCTCCCCCACGGAAGAAGCCTCGCCCATGATATATTTAGGGAACAGGTTGTCGTCATACTCATATTGCATCATATATACGCGTTCCAGTTGTTTCTCCAAAGGCAGAGCTCCCGGTTTTACCAGCCAGCCCTCTTTCCTGAGACGTTTGGCTTCGCGTTTGACCACTTTGTCCACTCTGGACGTTAATTCTTTCTTCGCTAATTTGCGAATTTCCTGGCGTTCCTTCCGGATTTCTTTTTGCTCGCTTTTGTTGTCAGCGAAAGTGAAACCACATGCAACGATTAAGGCCATTGCTGCCATCATGAATTTTTTCATAATGATAGAGTTTTGGGGTTAATAATGTTAATTATCGGGTTGTGTGTTGGTTCACTTTGCGTGTTCCGCATGCTTAATCCATTCATGGACTGCATCCATGCATAAAAAAGCGCAGATTTCGCTATTGCTCATCTGCGCGCTAGGATCCTCGAACTACCCCATTCAGTCAAACAAACAACAATGAAACCTACGCCGATATGACTAAACCGCCCGTCAACGAAATGACCAGGCGAGTATGAATGTCATACCCGTAGGCATCTATCGTTACTTTGTCTTTGACTGAATTTTGCTAAAAGTGTTCGAGGCTTTTCGCGCGCCAAGTACAAAGCGTCAATAAACGCCATCAATATGTAAAGAACCCACCTCCACCGCCGTTAAAAACGGCTTCGGCGTAAATTCGGCTGCAAAGATACGGAAAAAAAATTACATATGCAAGAAAAAAGGCAAAAAAAGCGTCCGGGGGGACGCTTTTTGTTAGAGAAAAAGACCGCTTCGCTCAAAGATCACTCGCGGCTGATGGGTCATACGTTGGATTCTATTATCTCCCAGTGACCGCCTTTGTCAGGTCCGACACGTCGGATGAGACCCTGAGATTTTAGGTCTTTTATTTGCCATTCTACCCCCTTTATGGTAATTCCTATAATGTCAGCAAGATTTTTAGCTGTAATCATAGGGTTTTCTTTAATCGCCACAAGAATCTTCTCCCTAGTTTTCTCCCTAGTTTTCTCCCTGGTTTTCGGTGCCCTTTCTGTAGTTCTACCTGTAGCCACTTGGCTTCCTTGTACTTGTAGGAACACCTCGCGTTGGATGGTTGCCATGATGCCACCACGTACTTGTTCAAAAGTCGGCATTTGCAAATATGCCTGCTCAAAGGAGTTACGGATTTTCTCATAGCCGCGTCCCCAGTTTTCCACGAAACCAAGCAGATAGAAGACTTTTGCGATAAGCGGATTGCGAGGACGAGACTCATGCTCAATCATCAATTTCTCAATGGTGAGTGACGGTGGCAATGTGCCATCATTCCATAATTGGATGCGGTCTGCCCATACGCGCATTTGAATGAACGTGCCCATGTAATCACGGTGCATGATAGCGTTACAGATAATCTCTCGCAAACCGTCTTCCGGTAACTCCAAGGTTTCTTTGCGGTGCAAGCCTTCGTAACCAACCGTGGAAACAAGATATTTGGTGCGCAGCGTGTCCAACACCAAATCCGGCATCAACACTAACGGACAAACGATATTGTCATGGATGATTAAATCTGCCTGATTGACCCCGAAACGCCCGATACGGAAAGCAGAAAGCGGACTCCATCGCTCAATATCTTTGCCAAACAACATCAATGCCGCGTTCGTCAATTCTCCTTTCTCTGTCATTAAATTGAGTTTTCGCAGGACTGTCTCTTGGCTTTCGGTCTTGGCACTCATGTTCAGACGTTTGTTCTCCAGAGCCGTAGTAATGAAGAAATCCCATGCTTCATCGTCCAAATCGCTCAACTTAGCTTCCGGACGAGTGAGAGAATCCCAATAGATTTTCGCCTTTTGCATGAGGAAGGAAGCCAACTCTTGTCCGCGTAGTTCTTGCACCGTACTGCCGCTGCGCACATAGTATTTGCCATCGTACGAAATGCCGTCTTCTTGCGGTTTGACGATAATTGCAATATATTCCTTTCCTTTTTCTGTCTGGAGATTAACATCCGCCAAGAAACCCAAGTTATTCTTGATTTTGTTCGGCATGTCTTGAAGCAAAGACTTGGCATCTTTCACTCCGATAATCGCTCCGTCATCTTTCACGCCAATATAGAGCGTGCCGCCCTGACTGTTAGCGAACGCACTCAACTCGCGGAAGAACTCATCTTTCCATAATCGTTTGAACTCCGTATGTTGATCTTCTTTCATCTTATATTCTAATTTCACGCTGCAAAGGTACAAAGATTTTTTGAATCTCGCAAGAGAAAAGTGCATTTTTAATGCTCAAATCGAAAATGATCACGAGTTGCCCCTTACTTGCCTCTTACTTACGTCTTGTTTGACTCTTGTTCAAGCCTTATTCCACCTGCTGACCCTGAAGAGAATGTAGATGGCATTATTTACGTTCTAAAGTAAATGAAAGATGAATGTCTTTTATACTGCCTGTTAACGATATTCCTGCCTCATAAACATTTGAAGACAAAAGAATCCGTCCATTCCATAAACTCAGATTGTCATGATTGACAACAAATTCCTCTACATAGTACTGTATGGTACTCTTGTCACGCAGGTTTTCGTCTTTTATTTTGCCGCTTAGCTCTGTCCTGTCAGCAACTTCTTCCCCTGCGATTCCGCCGGAGAAAGAAAATGGCTCTTCCGCAGGGTCTGCATAATAACCGTGCCAATCCGTGTAACCATACGCTGCTATTCTATCTGAAAACAGTTTGTAATAAGCAGCTATATTGGATTCTCCATTCAGATATCGACTATATCCAAT
>FLNV01000012.1_pt1 | contig 27144 bp, 29 predicted proteins | sample 1140351 | NCBI WGS metagenome assembly FLNV01 (sample SAMEA3878207, study PRJEB12797) | bioreactor metagenome | biome: Moose rumen | place: Sweden | collected 2011-10
AAGTGATTGAGCAGTAAATGTAGTCTGCTGCTTGATAAAAAGAGAATGAAAAATTTTGATATGATATCATACAAAAGGTCAGAAATATGTATTCCCTGGTGGAAAAGTAGAGAAATGAGATAACATAGAAAAGACAGTTAGCAAAGAGATTATGGAAGAATTGGGAGTTGAAGTGAAAAGCCAAAAAGTACTATGAGAATTCAAAGAATTATTGAGAGGAAATATCTGGAATCTGATTTATGTAGAGACAGAGATTGAGTGAGAACCAAAAAATATGGAGCCAGATAAAACAACTCATCTACAACGAGCAGAGATTATCGAAAGTGAAAACAAAATCTGAATGGCTGTAAAAATTGAGAATACAATCATCGATGATGCTGATGAGATAATCAATCAATTCTACGATTTATATACATATCACAATAATTTTGTAGATCAAATCCAAAAAGATGCTCCAGTATATGCATTAGCTTGGACGACTACTCCATGGACTTTGCCATCAAATAGTTTTTTGGCTGTTTGACCTGAAATTTATTACTGCATGGTATATGATAAAGATAGCCATGAATACTATGTCTTGTGAGAAGCATTATTGAAAAAATATTATAAAAATAGTGATGAATATCTATTGGTAAATAGGATTAAATGATCAAATTTGGTTTGAACTTTTTACAAGCCATTATTTGAGTACATAAATCAAAGTAACATACCTGATGAATACAAAGATAGATATTTCCAGATTATACCTGGAGATTATGTAAGTACAGAAGATGGTACTTGAATCGTTCATATTGCTCCATCATTCTGAGCAGAAGATTTTGAAGTAGTTGCCGCTATATTCCCAAGAGAATTTGCAAAAGATTGGTTATTCTTGCCAGTAAATGATTATGGAGAATTTACAGACGAAGTGCCTGATTACAAATGAAGGAGAGTCTATGATGTGAATAAAGACATAAACGATAGACTCAAAAAAGAATGAAAACTGGTTCTTTTGCAATCACACAACCACTCTTATCCACATTGTTGGAGGTGTCATACCGCTTTGATTTCAAAAGCTATGGATTCGTGGTTTATCAAAGAACCAGAATTGAAAGAACACAATATTGAGAATGCAAAAGCAATATGATTTGTACCAGAAAATGTAAAAAAGAGATTTTTGGATGTATTGGATTCTGCCCCAGATTGGAATTTGAGTAGGAATAGATACCGATGATCTCCAATACCTATCTGGCAGAATGATGCAGATAGTGAAGATAGATTATCTATATGAACACTTGATGAAATATATCAAAATACAATAAATGGATCAAAAAATTTGACTAAAAATATTTTCATCAGACATGGTGAAACAGAGTTTAATGTCGCTCATAAATGAGATTGTCTATGAGAATGAACTTTGACTGAAAAATGAAAAGAACGAGCGAAGACTGTAAAAGAAAATTTGGATTACGAATTGAAGGCATGAAATGAATTTGTAGTAGTTTTATCTCCTCTGAAAAGGACACTCCAGACAGCTACTCCATTTTTGAAAGAAAAATTTGGAGAAAATATCATTGATGAAATTAGTCCAAAATATGAAGAAATAGTAAATAAATTTAGAGAATTGTATTATAATTGAGGTTTAATAGATTATACTTTAAATACGGATAATCAGCAGTTATTTGAATTACACGAGGGAATATATGTAGATATGAGAGTACATGAGACATATTACCCAAGTATGCAATGAGTAGAATTCCATTGTATGAATATGACTTCTGTACCTACAAATGAAAAATTATTCCCAGATGGGGAAACTGTAGACCATATCTTTGAGAGAGTAAATTCTTATATCAGAGATGTAAATGAAAAATTTAAGACAAAGACAATTATCACTTATACACATTGAGAAGTAGTAGTTTCTGCTATACATTTCTTTAGAGACTTTGATTATTGTAGTAGGAGAGAATATTTCTATCCTCATATGGATTGACCTATTGAACAAAGATTTAGAGTACATTATTTCGACAATGATACTGGTAAAGAAATAGATTTGCATAGGCCATTTGTAGATAATTATCGATTTAATATAAATTGAAAAACATATCACAGGATACCAGAAGTTATGGATTGTCGGTTTGAATCTGGATCTATGCCATTTTGACAAGTTTGATATATTAGGAGGAAAGATGGTACTACAAGAAGTATGAGACCTTTAATCTATCCTGCTGATTGGATCATGGAATGATTAGATCAGACAAGAGGTCGATTTAGAGTAATGCATGTACTCGGAAATGCTATGATGGGAAGAAACTCATACGACAATGTCGTAATTAATGGTTTAATTTTGGCTGAAGATGGTCGTAAAATGTCAAAAAGTCTAAACAACTACCCAGACCCAAGAGAATTATTCCAAAGATATGGTGCAGATGCTTATAGACTTTATGTATTATCTTCCCCAGCAGTAAAAGCTGAGCCAATGAGATTTGCCGAAAAATGAGTGGACCAAATATACAAAGATTTTACTTCATCACTGACAAATGCATATAAATTTTTTGAGACTTATGCAAAAGTAGACAATTTCAAGACAGATGATACCAATATTTACTTTATGAGACACGCTAGTGCTACATGATATGAACTCGATGATGAGTTAACAGCTGAATGAATTGCAAGCATGGAAAATGAAGTTTTTGTATCAAATGTTTTGAGACTAGATTTAGATAAAATCTATACTTCTCACTCGAAAAGAGCTAAACAAACCGCAGAAAAAATAAAAAATATTTACAAAGAATATTTGAATAAAAATGTTGAAATAGTTGAAAATGAAAAACTTTGGCAAGAATGATATGAAAAGACAACGGATGTATACGATGAAATATTAGCTCAAGAAAAGTGAAAAAATGTTTTGATGGTTTCCCATGATGTAAATTTTGCTGAATTATGGAAAGATTTATACTGAAAGAAAAATAATCTTTCAAAATGAGAAATAATCAAATTGCCAAGCTACAAAATCACAAACGACTTGGATAGATGGATTTTGGCAACATTGAATGAAATATGAATACAAGTACAAAAAGAAATGGAAGAATATCATTTGGATAACGCTACAAAAGCCATGATGTGATTTGTAGACAGCCTGACAAATTGGTATATCAGGAGAAGTAGAAGGAGATTCCGAGCAAACTGAATGGATCAAGATAAAATTTCAGCATATAATACATTATTTGATGTATTAAATAATTTTGTAAAGATTGCAGCACCATTTGCTCCATTTATTAGTGAACATATCTATTTGGAATTACAACAATTCACAAATAAATGAAAACTTGAGTGAGATTCAGTTCATTTGAAATTCTATCCAATTTTGTCAGAAAGATACATTGATCTTGAATTGATTCAAGAAATCGCTTTGGTAAGGAAAGTTATAACACTTTGATTGTTTATTAGATCAAAAAATAATATAAAAATTAAACAACCATTAGCAAAAATGGAAGTTAAAATTTAATAATTTTATATTTTAAAAATATTACAATGGTTTGATGATGAGTATTCTTTATTATCCTTGTGATTTACTTCTTGTCATGACTAAGGACTGTAAATCAATTTGAAAGACGTGTCGTTTTCACATTATGAAAGTACACTACAATTTTGGAACCAGGTTTGAGATTTGTTTGGCCTATTTTCCAATCTACTTATACAGTAGATATTAGAGAAAAAGCGGTAGATATCCCTAGTCAAGAAGCAATGACAAAGGATAACATCTCTTGTAATGTAAATGCTGTAATTTATTATAGAATTGAAGAAAAGCGAGTAGAAAGAGCTGTAATCAACGTAAAAAATCTTGATTATGCTATGACTCAATTTGCATTGACTACGATGAGAAATATAGTTTGACAGTTTGAATTAGATGAATTATTGGAAAATAGGGAAGAAGCTAGCAATAGAATCAAAAAAATCGTAGATGAAAAATCTGACAGTTGGTGAGTAGATGTATTGTCTGTAGAACTGAGAGACATCTCAATACCAGATGATTTGAAAAGGACTATTTGAAAACAAGCTGAAGCAGAGAGAGAAAGGAGGGCTAAAATTATTTCTTCTGAATGAGAAGTGAAGGCCGCTGAAAATTTGAAAAAAGCTGCTGCTACATTGGCCGAAGCTCCAGGAGCATTACATTTAAGGACATTAGAATCAATCAATGATATCAGTTCTGATCAAAGCAACACCACTATCTGGATGATCCCTATGGAAGTATTAGATGCTATAAAAGGATTTGGTGAAAAAATGAAAAAAGAAAAATAATTTTGTTTAAATAAATAGAATCATGCGGTTTTTCCCTACAATAATAATATTTACGATATACCTTATATCCGGATTAAAAATCGTAAATCAATATGAAAAACATGCAGTTTTCACATTATGAAAGTACACTACAATTCTAGAACCAGGATTAAGATTTGTTTGGCCGTTTTTTCAATCAACAAACAGAATAGATCTCAATAAAAATATTGATGAACTATCTGTCGAATTAAATAGTTTAAATCTTCCAAGTGAAGTAATCACAAAATTGTTAAGCGAAGCAAAAAAATCAAATAATTCACAAAGAGACTACAGCGAAAGTGTAAGGAAAGATTAGACAATATCTTGTATTACAAAAAAAAGACGGACTGAAACCGTCTTTTTATATTAGTATCATCTATCTACGACAATCCACTCACCACCTTCTTTTCTTCACAAGATCCAATTATGCCTAATTTGTGTATTCTTGATCTGGATCAAACGCTCCAACTTCTTCAGAATTTACAGGAGAATGAAAATCTGAATATATAACCAAAGATTGTGTAAATGGTGCTACAGAACTTAATTGAACATGTGGTAACTCTTTTTGAGATATTTCACCTCCGGCATAATAAAAAACGGCTTAATGGACATTTTAGGTTGCTAAAATTGAGTAAAAGTATAGATAAGAATTAGTTTTACTCACTAAATTAAAAACTTATGGGTGTAATATAGAAACTCTTTTATTGTCAAGAAAATTAAGTTTTCTATTTTATAAAACAACTTCTACAATCTCTCCCCTTTTACGTTCTCAATCTAATTCTACTTGGATATAATTTCCTGTCCACCCTCTCCATTTCCCATTTTTCTTTTCTTCTACTAATACTTTTTGTGGTAATCACTTATTTTCTGCTATAAACTTTTCTCTGATTTCGTTTCATACTGAAATCAATTCCCTTTCTCTCTGCTTTTTGATGTGAAATGGCACTTGATTTCTGAACAAATGTGCAGGTATTGATTCTCATTTATCGTGTGATGAAAATGGAAATGCATGTAATTTTGTTATTTTATACTTTTTAACTCATTCTACTGTTTGCTGGAAATCTTCATCCGTCTCTCATGCAAATCATACGATAATATCGGCTCAAATTGAGATTTGATCTCTGTCTGATCTGTCTAAATTTCTTATTTTAGTCAAAACATAGTCCAATCTCTGTGAATCATAATTTCTATTCATAGCTTTGAGCACACTATCTGAAAAACTCTGAATAGAAAAATGGAAATGTGGCAAAAATCTAGGATTTTTCACTACTTCAAAAAATTTTTCATCCAAAAATTCAGGTCAAAGACTTGAAATTCTGATTCTTTCAATTTCTGTCTCATCCAAAATATATTGCAAAAGATCTGAAAATTGAGATTCTTCTGGTTTTTTCGTATTACTGCAACCTCGAGCTGCTAAATTTACTCATGTAATCACAATCTCTTTCCCTCATACATCAACAAAATCATCTATTTGTTCAATAATTTCATCTGCTTGTATAGATTGAGATGATCATCTTTTGCTCACAGTCAGACAAAATGAACAATGACTATCACATCCATTTTGGATTACTATAAAATTTTTTGTGTAAATATTTGCATTTTCTTTGAACTTATGAGTTTTTGTTTCACGAGTATCATCTCTATCTGGCTCTTCAGAAAGTAATGTGATTTGATCACGATATTCTACCAATTGTGGATAAATTGAATAAAATTTATCTTCCTCCATCTTTTTTCATTCATCAAAAACCGCACATCATGTGAGATATATATGTTTTCATTTAGCAAGTTGAATCATTGTTTCTTTGATAAATTTATCTTTTGCTCTATCTGTCACTACACAAGTAGCAATAATACAACTATTTGGAATATTTTCATGATTTGAAAAATAATTCAACCATTTGTTGAGATAATATTTATTTACTTTACATCCAAAAATCTTGTAATCCACAACAAATATTCACAAAATAAAAACTCCCAAATATATACTGATTACCATAAAAAATTCAAACACTATTTGCAATTGACTTTGCTTATGTTTTTATTATTATAAAGCTAATTAATAAAATGTCAAACAAAAATTTCTACAACTATGGAAAAAGAGAAATTAAAAAAAAGGTTACTCTTTTCTGACGGTGACCTGCATGTTTACGCAGGAATAACAAAACAAGAGTTTCCTGAATTGTATGATGAAATTCGTAAAATCAGCGAACGTGAGTTTAACATTGAGAATGCGTACGATTGTTTCGACGAAACATACAAATATCTCGTATGCATCGCTGAATACGAAAGACCTGGCGAACTTCCTTTTGAGAAGGTTTGTGAAATTGTATCCTTTTACAGGTATATCCTATGCAAGGATGCATTCTCACAAGAGAAAATCACTTTTGACCTTTCTACGAACAAGTTTTACGACTATTCGTTCAGGTTTAAGATGATGCTACCAGCAACACTTGAATTGGGGCGTTCTGTCGTAAACCATAATTCGAAGATCGCTAAAAAAGGTCTAGAAACCGCATGGAAGGGCTTAGGTGCTCTTATCGATTACTACTCTAAGCATGAAAACATAAATTTCTTGTTTGGGGAAGTATCACTACAAAAATCCTGTTATCATATTGATAACATATGGGAAAACGATACGTTGATGTCCATTATCTCTTGTTTCATCAAGAATTTTGGAAACAACAATATCATTACCCCAAAAAATCCTGTATTTTCACAAAAAGAATTACTTCAATTTGCAGAAGAAAGGAATTTTGTCGGTAAGTTCTCCCAGGATTCTACTACACTTCGTAGACTCTTAAAGTCGCGCGACGCATTGCCACCACAACTCTTTTTCCACTATGCGAATTTGGTGGAACAAGATGGCTTGGCTATGTATCTCCCAGTAAACAATGAATTACTGAATTGCTGGGAAATGGGACTTCTACTGAAAATTGAAAGTATCAAGCCTCATTGTCTCAGACATTTCGCACCATCATCTTACAGAGAGCAAGCTCTTCAGTAAGAGAGTACCAAGTCGAACGGGCTTTCCGCTTCGACTTTTTATAATACATAAAATTCGTACCCGCCGGAGGCATAAAAAATACTAAATTTCTAATTTTATATTTTCACTATCTATATCTACAAATTCCAATCTATATGCAGTTAACTGCATTGGTACATCACTTTCATTTCAATACAAATAATCTCAAACAATAGGCAATCAGTGATTTGATAAATGATAACGAATCTGATGAGTACGACCAGTCAAAATTTCCAAGTTTAAATCCACTAATTCTCAATCTATTTTGAAATCAAGTATTTTTGTCACTCACATTTTCACAATGCAATTTGGTACTTTTGGAACTACATTTTCTCTGATATAATACGGCAAATTGTCTTTTATTTTCTCCAAAAAAGCATCTCCAAGTGTTGTAATTTCACTTTTTGCTCTATAAAATTTTCTGAATTTTATCTCGTTTTCTACTGACTCGATATCATCAGTTTCAGCTACTAATCCACTTTTTTGCTGAAATAATTCTTTAAAATATGCTAATCATTTTTCCGTTTTTGCGATAATCATGAGTCCATCAGTATCTTTGTCCAATCTATGGACAAGTCAAGCTCTAATAAAATTTCATACAGTAGGTAAATCTTTGTACTTGTGATACAAAAATCAAACTACTGATGGCTGACTCACATCCCAAACACTATTTGGGTGTGACAAAACTCATTTTGGCTTGTTTATCACAAGATAATCCTCCTTTTCCAGCACTACTGGAATATCAATATCTGGAGTTTCATCCAAAATTATTGGAGACAAATATCTTGAAAGATCATCAATTTCTACGATATCATTATTTTTCAATCTGTACGATTTTTTTATTTGCTTTCAGTTTACTTGAATTCATCACCTAGACAATATATGCTGAAAAAAATTTCTAGAATAATCAAATTGTGAAACCAACCATGAATCTATTCTATCTCAATTTCATTGATACAATAAATTTTCCATGATATATAGTACTAATAAAAGAGTTATTATAAAAATAAACTCAAAAAAACATATATATTTTTTACAAAAATACTTGACATTTTTAATATAATGTGTATAATATTTTTACTCAAAAAAAAGATCAAAGTCTAACATAAAAAAAACTAAAATCATGAAAAAGGACGAACTGAAAAAGATTTGCTCCGACATCTCAGAAATCATTCAACAAACAAACAATGAGAATGTGTATGACAATGTCATTACGTTCTTCAATCTCACAAGCAGTCTCCATGACAGGCTAGATGAGATTCAAGCAATCCCTGTCGCTGCCAAAGATCCCACTTGGCTACAACGCCTGTTCAAAAGGAAATGGTCCAAGAAAATAGACCAAGACATTGCTGAACAGGAGCGCCAAAAACGCGGTCTTTGCCAAGCTATCAGCAATGCTGGTCGCTACAAATTCGGCTACAACCGGACAAAAGAAGATGAAACCGTAACCAAAGACAATGTCTTCTTTGGGGGTATCTGCGGTTTAACTACTCTTCCTGTCACGAAATGGGAAAAGTGCAAAAACAGCGATCCTACAGTATACAATACAATAGCAAGTCAGATGACTCGCTTTGTAAAAAGCTACGAACAAGCATTCAAACTCGTCTACTGGTTCTAAAACCAACAAAATGCGAATATAATTTCTATTCGCATTTTTTTATAAAAAAAGTACCAAAAAATTTGCATTTAAAAATTTTTTGATTAAAATTAAGTATGTATTTACATATTATAAAAAAATAAAATGCCAGAAGAAAACAAAAATCCTTATGATTTAGTCGACAAAAGCGACCAAGAAAAAAACAATAATAATCCACAAAAAGAATCCTGAGTTTTTTTAAAAAAATTAATAAAAGGTATTGCTAAATTAGCTTGATTACCAGATCCAGAAACTTGAAAATCAGCAAAAGATAGTTTAGGCTCAAATACAAGCAATACAGTGAATGAGAGCAATACAAACACTACACTTGAACAAGATGTAGCCACACAGGAAGAACAAAAAAAACAAGAAGAAAAGAAAAAATTTAATTTTGATAGTATTATGGCATGAGTAAGCTGAGTGATGGATAAAATTGAAAAAAAGGTTGAAGAAAAAACTGGAATAGATTTTGATGCTCCTTTGAAAAAAAGAGAAGAAAACTTAAACAAAGAAAATGAAAATAATAATTGAGAAAATGAATCTCAAACACCTTTAGAAACAACAAAAACTGAAGAACAAACAGTAACCCAAACTACGACAAGTACAACAGTAAACGAATCAGCTCCGGAAAATGAAATTGAAAAAAATAATGAAGAATACTTAAAATCATAAAATGATTTGGCATAAAAAAATTAGTAGGACAAATTCTCACCTACTAATTTTCTTTATTTTTAATTATTTTAACACAAAACAAGTGACTATCGACTGTCGACAAACGACTTAAAATTTTGCAAAGCAAAATTTTAATACATTCCCATTCATCACATATCTGGAGCTCAATGATCATGATGATCTTCTGGTTTTGGATTATCTACGATTACAGCGTCTGTAGTCAAAAACATAGCAGCAGTACTTACAGCATTTTCCAATGCTACTCTGATAACTTTTGCTGGATCGATGATTCAAGCTTTTACCAAATCTTTGAAATCTCATGTACTTGCATCAAATCATACATTTAAATCTTTGTCTGCTTTTACTTGTTCTACTATTCGATCTCATTTGTATCCAGCATTGTTTGAGATTTGGATTACTGGATACTGGATAGCGTCTCTAACTATATCTACAGCAATATTTTCATCTTCGTCTTCAAGCTCAAAATTTTCTAATCATTTTGAAATTTTCAAAAGTGCTGTTCATCATCAAGCGACTATTCATTCTTCGATAGCGGCTCTAGTAGCATTTAGAGCATCCTCTATCTTGTATTTCTTGTTTTTCATCTCCATTTCCGTAGCAGCTCAAACTTTGATTACAGCTACTCATCCGACTAATTTTGCCAATCTTTCAGTCAATTTTTCTCTATCATAATCAGATTTTGTCGTTTCAATTTGAGATCTAATTAAGTCAGCTCTATCATTGATTACATCTGGATTTCATTTTCCATCAACGATAATTGTATTGTCTTTTGAGCAAATTACTTTATCAGCTCTTCCAAGCAATTCTATCGTTGCATCTTCCAATTTATATCCCAATTCTGGAGTAATCAAAGTTGCTCAAGTCACAGCCGAAATATCCAACAACATTTCTTTTTTCCTATCTCCAAATCATGGAGCCTTGATTGCTACCACATTTAGCACTCACCTCATTTTGTTCAAAACTAACGAAGCCAAAGCTTCTCACTCTACATCATCTGCTATAATCACGATGTCTTTCTTTCCTGTAGCAGCGACAGACTCCAAAACATTCATGATATCTTTCATAGAATTAACTTTTTGATCTGTAAGCAAAATATATGGTTTATCTATCACAGCTTCCATTCTCTGTGTATCTGTGACAAAATATGGAGAAGTATATCATTGATCAAATTGCATTCATGTCTTTACTTCTTTTGTAAGTCCAATTGAATTTCACTCTTCTACCGTGATAGTTCCATCATTTCAAATTTCTTCCATCACATCAGCAATCAAACTTCAAACTTCTTCATCTTGTGCAGAAATCGTAGCAACTTGTTTTATTTCTTCTTTATTTTTGATTGGTTTGGCTTGTGTTTGCAAATCTGAGACAACTTTATCAATAGTCTTGTGTAGTCATCTACCAAGAGCAAATGGATTTACTCCAGATCTGATAAATCTAAGTCATTCTTTTGACATAGCATGAGCCAATACTACCGTAGTAGTAGTACCATCTCCAGCTTCTTTATTGGTTTTTTCTGCAGCTTCTTTGATCATACTAGCTCAGACATTGTTCATTTTGTCTTCAAGCTCAATTTCTTTCGCTACTGTGACTCAGTCATTTGTCACTGTAGGAGCTCAGAAACTCTTTTCTAAAATTACATTTCTTCCTTTTGGTCACATAGTAACCTTCACAGCATCTGCAACTGTTTCCATACCTTGAAACATCAATTTACGTGCATCATCACTATAATGTATTGTCTTTGACATGGTTAAAAATTTTATGAAATAAAATTTTTTAGCTAATAGTCGTTAGCTGATGGCTAATAGCAAAGGAATTCTTCATTTATTTCCATATACAGAGCTATCAGCCATTTGCCACTAGCCATTAGCTAAAATTTCGCTTTGCGAAATTTTATTCTTTAGCTAAAATAGAATTGTGTTTGATAATTAAGTACTTTTTTCATTCAAATTCTACTTCATCAGGAGAATAAGTGGAAAAATAAACAATATCACCTTCAGATACATCCATAGATGACCTTTGTCCATTTTCCAAGATAAGTCACTGTCATACAGCGATGACCTTACCTTTGTTTGGCTTTTCTTTGGAGTCTGGGAGAATGATACCAGATTTTGTAGTACTTTCTTGTTCTATAGGTTCTACCAATACATGATCTTCAATAGGTTTCAGCATTATTATAAATTTTAAAAAATAAAATTTTTTAGTCGTCAGTCATCTGTCTTTAGTCTACAGCTATCAAAATTTGCTGTCGACCGTTGACGGCAGACTGTCGACTATTTGGTGACAATATCACCAAATCAACTTACGTGCTATTTTTGTTATAATCATAATTTTCGATATTTCAAGAGAATATTTTATTTTCTCACACAAACATATTGTATCACAAAAACACAAAAATGGGGGGGAGACAACTATATTTTTCAAAATTTTTGCAAAAATAAGATTTTTTGGATATAATAAACATATAAAAATTTATTTTCGACAAAAAGCAAAAATGGATAAAAAACAATATTTAGTAAAAATACTTACTCAGCTTGAACCAATACGGAATTTGGCAAAGTGATTGAAAATTCTTGTCGAACAATGACATTTAGATGATAATATGCTTGATGTCATCACTCAAGCTGTAGAGTGAGCTATTCATACAACAAAAGAACAATTAGCAAAAGAAAAATTGCAAAAAGGACTAAATGCTTTACAAAAATTGAAACAGCTTGAAGCTGAAAGTAGAGCAAAAGATGAACAAGATCTGGCAGAATTAGATAAAATGTTGGAAGAAATATAATTTTTAGTTTTTAATGTATTCAAATGGTAGAAAGTCAAAGAAGTCCACAAGAGACAGCCGAACTTACTGTACAAACACAACAAGAAAAAATATCACAAGCAATTGAGGATATAAAAATAGAAAGTAATAAAAACTTTAACAACATAAATGAACTGATTAATCAAAAATTTTTCGACAACATCGGACAAAAACAAGCAGAAAGAATAATCAACATCATAGATGACTTATTTAAACAATGATGATATAATAAAGACCTCAAAGACCTTAGAGAATTTTTAGAGCCTAAAGCTGCAAAAACAATATCTTCTTTTGGACAAAGTAATGAATATATTCCTGACACAAAAATAGTGTTAGATTTAAACGGAAAATCACAACTACAAATTATAAACGCACAAATTTCAACACTTGAATCCAGTTTATGAAACAATAAAAAATTAAAAGACATAATTACTGAACTAAAAAACATCACAAATAATCTTAATGAAAGAAACAAAGGGCAATTAGTAACGTTTCTGACTGATAATTGAATATCTGGAATTAGTGAAAACACTTGAAATACAGAGTTATTGCAATGAGTTAATCTATTTTTGAGAAACATTAATAAACACTTAACAGATATAGATGAGAGTAATAACATCCTAAATGAACGTAATGAAAATGCCAATAGATTTAACGAATTTTTACAAACTATAAATGGATGAGAACGAAAAAATTTAGATAAATTTAACAACAAAGAAGATTTACAAAGACTACAAACATTTATAGAACAAAATCCGGGAAATAAAGACATAATGAGGGTTTATCTCAACATGAAGGGAATACAAATCAAAGAACAAAATAACACACATCACCAAGATAGAAAAGTTTTTGAAAATATTTTAAATATACTAGAAAACGAATATTGAGAAAATGGAAAACAGCATAAAGAATTCCAACAATATATTTTAGACGTGAAATTCGACACTCGAAAGATTAAAGAGGACAATAAATGACTAATGAACTTGTGTACAAACTGACTTAAATTAAATCGAAATTGAAACAACATAAATAAGGGTACACCAAATATACAAAATTTTTGTAAATCACGATGATTTAATGTTGACCAATTTATAAAAAAATTCAATGGAATAAACCAAAAAAGAATCGATAACAACGTACAACAACTCAAAGATTTTAATATTCTAAGTGTTATTTCTGAAGGAGAACTAAAAAAATTTACTATTGAAGAAATTACAGAAGGAAACGTAACGAAGCCCCAATTAAAGTACGATAATACTGTTTTGTCCGCTGATTGAACCAATTTACTTTCTACTCTCTGATTAGAAGATAAAGCAAAAGAGCAACCAAAAACAGACCCATGAAAGACAAACTTCGTAAATGAAAACGAACTTACTCAATTAATTAATAGTAGTTCTGATATACAAACAGCTCGGTATGAAAAAATATTCAACAAAGTCAAAGAAGACCAACAAACAGAAACTCCAGAGACTCCAGACCAGCATACTGATAACATACCTGAAGAATTAAAAGAATTAAATGCTAATGATATAAAAAACATACGAAAATATGTGGACGCCAACAAGGTTGCAACATTCTTTAACAAAGCCATTAAAACAGAAAATCTAAGTGATGATCAAAAAGAGATGTTACTCCTTGCACAAAAATGATTAGTAACCAAACAATGAGAAAATGATGAGATAAAAGAACTCCAAAGTAAACTTTGATTCCTTGAAAATGCTATCGATTGAAAATTTGGAATAAAGACATTCAATGCATTAAAAGAAAAATTTGGATGAACAATAGGGCAACCAATAGAACAAACAAATTGACATAAAATTAATAAAAACGGATCTATATTGAAAGAAGTGACAATAACAGCAAATAGTATAGAAACAGAACAAAATAATTTGATTAAAAATTTTTCATTAAGAGAAAAAAATTTAGATGATAAAAAAATGAACTATTTCGGAATAAATAAAAACACAAAAATATTTAGTAGAGCTTCATATACATGAATATATTATTTCGATAACGACAATATGTTACATTATATACCAGATTTATCACAACAAAACGCTAATCATAAAAGCGACAAAATCGCTCTTTGAATGGTCTACGGATACAAAAACGACCGCTGGACATATGAGAATCCGAGAAACACTGCAAACTATGCTGATTTTTTAAAAAAAGGAATTGACGCAAATATGGCTACATTTGTTAATTTAAAATGGGATTCATGAGCAAACACATTTTGTATACAATTAACAGAAAATAAAGACAAGAAGGAACCAAACTGAATAGTTTTAACACAAGAAATACTAAAAATGTTCGACAATCCTAATGATGTTTTAAAGTGTGCATATGGAAAACTAAGACATAATAATGACATATATTGTTCTAATAATGAAATGTATTGGAATAATACAGAATTTGTATGTTATTACCCAAATAATGATAGGTATAAATCTTTTTTTAAACCAAGCAAGATACCTAGTAATACAGAAGCTATTACAAATTATTTCAACGATACAAAAAAGAAAGATTTAAAAACATATTGATAAATAATCAACATCAAATGATAGCTACAAAATCAACATATAATAGTATAGGAAATTACATACATATTCCATCGCTATCAGCCATCAGCTATTAGCTAATACTTTCTCTTGCTTTTTTTTACTAAAAATATACATATTTCTCTGTACATTTTTTATTTTTTTTATTTTTATTGAGAAATGGAAAGAAAGTGGAATAAAAAGATGACTTATGGTTTAATTATCATAATTTCTCTTATTTTAATTTTTTTCGTAGGACGATCATTTAATCAAGAAAAAAAGAAGACACAATTTATTTTTACTACACATTGACTACAGTATTTCAAAAAATGACTTGATGTCAGTGGATGAACAAAATTAGTTTATAAAATTTCATATGATAAATATGAAGAAGTCTATGAAGGAACAGAGTTAGAATCAATAAAAAAAACTATCGAAAATATAGTTTTGAAAAATATTGATAATAGAATTTCTAGTTTGTGAGTCAGTGATTACAATTCCTATACAGAAATTATGGATGGAAAGCACTATATTGTAGTAGAAATTTGATGAGTCTCTGATTTGGATCAAGCAAAAGAAATCATCGGAAAGACAGTAGAATTAGAGTTTAGATTACCAAATACTGTAGAACCTACAGCTGAGACTATCGCTGAAAGATCAAATATGGCTATAGCACTCAGAGACGATATCTTATTAGCAGACTGAAGTATGGAAAAATTAGCTTCAAATAGATGAAGTGAATGAATTATATATGAACATTTGACATGAGTTTCAGCATGAGATATGCCAAACATAATTCAAAATCATCCAGAATTATTACAGACAAATATTTGAGAAATTTCTCCTATCACTGAATGATTATTTTATACAGTATCATACCAAAATCAGAGTGGTTTAATTCAGCAACAAGATTATTCTGGATTTACATTTATCCGCGTAAATGACAGACAAGAAATCTCTATCGAAAATGCTACAGCAAACGACATAATAAATGTGATCACAGAAATGTGAAATGAATATGAAAATAATATAGTAAAAGAATCTAATCACGAAGCATGAGAGTATTGATTTGAAAATTGAAATCTGATTTACAATCTATGAGATGCTGTAGATTCCGATAACGAACTTTCAAATGTAAAAATAGTCCAAGTAGATACAGAAGCCACTACTATTTGAGCCGACGAAGAGACAACAAATCAAATTAATGAAGAAAACGAAAAAAGAATTAATGCTGTAAAAGACACTATCAAAGATTCCGATGAATTTGACTCTGAATATGCTACATTAATAGCCGACAATCGAGCAAGTAACGAAGATATTTTAGCTAGTATACCAGATTTTGATGCTACAAAGATATGAGAAGTCCAGACAATTTCAAATTTAGGATCTACTTATGTAATATATATCACAGAATGAAAAGCAAAATGAGAGCACCTATACAACGAAGTAATTGTAAAAGATGTAGATGAAGAAAAATTTCAAGAAGCTTTGAAATCAAAGGTTGTTTATGATATCGAGTTTGTATTTGTACAAGATAGAGTTGAACGAATGACAGCCAAAACCAGCAAATGAGACATATTAAATGGAGCTTACTTCAAATATGCCGCTGTGAGTCAATGACAGATGTGAGAACCTGTCGTTGCTATCAATTTCGATGACAAAGGTAAAGAGGTTTTCTGTGATATCACAGCAGAAAATATATGAACACAAATGGCTATTTTTGTTTGATGAGAGCTAATGACAAACCCTGTAATTCAGTCAAAAATTTGTGGATGAACTGCTCAAATTGATGGATCATTTACGAATGCAACAGCAAAAGAATTAGTAGACAATCTAAATAATTGAGCTATGCCAGCTGCTTTAGTATTGATGCAAGAAGACAAAGTCAGTCCTACTCTCGGAGAAAGAGCATTACAATGAGCGTTAATAGCTGCTTTGGTATGAACATTTGCTATATTTTTATATATCCGGACACTATACTGAAGAAAAAAATGATTCATAACATTATTGGTATTGCTGTCTTTCATAGCAATATTGGCTTGAATCATGAAATTAATAAATTATGCATTATCATTGTCATGAATCGCAGCAGTAATATTATCTATATGAATGGCAGTAGATTCAAATATCTTGATTTACGAGAGAATGAAAGAGGAAATTAAAAATTGAAGGAGTAATCAATCTGCTATCGATGTAGCTTATGATAGGAGCCGACCTGCAATTAGAGATGGAAATGTCTCTACAATATTAATTGCCATATTGTTGTGGGCTATATGATCAAACATGTTTAAATGATTCTGATTTATGTTAGTAATAACCACATTGATGACATTATTTATAAATGTACCTATCACAAAAATATTACTAAAATTATTCTACAAAAACGAAAAATAATCATATTGAAAATAACGAAAAAACCTTGAAATCAAATCAAGGTTTTTTTATAATAAAAATATTTACAATAAAGATAAAATAATGAAAAAAATAGCAATCTCTATATTGTATATTCTATCCATGATAAATATCACATTAGCAGACACGTTCCAAGACCCATATAATGAATATATTTCAGGATTTAATTTACCTGGAACAACTAACTACAATTTTAATTGATGAAACGACCTGATAATAATGGCAAAAGAAATTTTAACAAGAGCCCTTGAATATTTACCAATGCTCGTGTTAATTGTCCTACTTTTAGCCTGCATTAAAATAATCTTTGATTGAGATGGAAAAGCTTGATTTAAAAGAATCAAATACATATTAATTTGAGTATGATTAATGATATTATCTATATATGTGATAAACATACTATCCTCTATTTTTTTCTGACATCCTGTACTAAATATAAATTTTCATAGATGGTATTAATGCTAACAATTTTAACAAAAAAATACCAATTGACTGATATTTCATTGAATTGAGCCAATCCCGCAATATTGATGGAGAACCCTCGACTCCCGCAGAATTGCGGGGCTCTACCTCCGCTGAAGCGGAGCGCAGCAACTGAGCTATATGTATCTTTCAATATGTCATGATCTTTTTATTTCCCTTTCCAATGAAATTGCTTGTGTTTTACTTTCACATTCTATGAATTTTACCAACTCTCGTTCTCATATTTCTCTTGTTGCTTTTGTTGTTCATTTCTTATGTTCTCTCAACCTTTTTTCTAGGTCGCCTGTGTATCCAACATAATACCTTTTTCATTTCAGTATATATACTCATCGTTTTTTCATTGTTCCTTTCTTTAAAATAAAAAATACCAATCTCTGGTATTCTATTTCAAATTGGGCCAAGAGGGATTCGAACCCTCGACCACTGCCTTAAAAGGGCATTGCTCTACCAACTGAGCTATTGGCCCATACATCCCAATATGGATTACTCATCTACTGAACCATCGACCACTCCCGCTTTAGCGGGGTTGCTCTACCAACTGAGCTATTGGCCCATACATCCCAATATGGATTACTCATCTACTGAACCCTCGACCACTCCCGCTTTAGCGGGGTTGCTCTACCAACTGAGCTATTGGCCCATACATCCCAATATGGATTACTCATCTACTGAACCCTCGACCACTCCCGCTTTAGCGGGGTTGCTCTACCAACTGAGCTATTGGCCCATACATCCCAATATGGATTACTCATCTACTGAACCATCGACCACTCCCGCAGAATTAAGGGGCTCTACCTCTGCTGAAGCGGAGTGCAACAACTGAGCTATTGCCACAAAACAACACTGCAAGCAACTCACACATACATGTGAGTCACTTATAATTATTTCATTAAATAAATCAACGCATTTTTTTGTATAATTTTGAATCAATTCTAACTCTGATTTTCCTTCCATCTTCCATCATGACCCATTTGTAAACCAAATTTGGTTTAAAAGTTCTCTTTGTAGCTCTCATACTATGAGATCTATTATTTCCAGATGTCGTTCATTTACCTGTAAAATCGCATATTCTTGGCATTTTTAAATCTATTTATTTATAAAACTATTCAGATGCTTTTTCAGCTTCTGGTTCAGCATCAGCTCAAGCTGTTCATGCTGGATTATCATTTCACTCCTCTTCTACTACTTCTTCTTTAGCTTGCATTACTGTAACTATAGCTTGTTCTGGATCATCCTTTGCGACAACTCAAGTAGGCAAATTCAAATCTTTTACGAATATTGTAGTATCAATACTGTCAATTCCAGAAACATCAACTGTAATCTCTTTTGGAAGATCTTTTGGCAAAGCTTCTATAGCTAAATAATCCTTTACCAAATTGATTGTTCCTTCTCAAAGTTTTACTATAGGAGATAATTCTTCTCACTGCATTACAATACTTACTTCAGCAGAAACCTTTTCTCATTTCTTGATTCCCAAAAAATCTACATGCAATACTGTATCCATTACAGGATCTAACTGATAATCATGGATTAAAACCATTTCCTCTATTCATTCTCATTTCAATGTAACTGGTGTACTATGTCATGCTTCTTTAAACAACTTTACAAATTCATTTCTCGCACATGTAATAGAGATAGGTTTTTCTAAATGTCTACCATAAATAGTTGCAGGAATATATCCTTGTCTCCTAAGTTGGTTAACTTTTTTTCATTTTATATCACGCAATGATACCTTTAATTCCATCTTTAAGTTTTCAAAAAACTAAAAATTATTGTTTAAATTATTCTGCAGATGTCTCTGCTGGAGCTTCTGTCGTCTCAGGAGCTGGTGTCTCTACTGGAGATTCAATTACAGGTTCTGTTACTGGTTCAGCTTTTGGTTCTTCAATTTTTTCTTCTACAACTGGCATTTCTTTAGAATCTTCAGAAATCTTCTGCTCATCTTCAGAAACCTTCTGTTCCTTTTTAACCAAAGCTAATAAATCTGTTCATCTTCTTTCGCTTTCTATGATACTCTTGAATCTAGCATCCTTTCAAATCTTTTCTCTTATATAATACAATTTTGATCTCCTAATTTTGTAATCGTCCAACAAGATTACTTTACTAAAATTTGGGAAAGACAAAGGATAAATCTTTTCGATAGTCATCCTTGCTGCCTCACCTCTAATAGTAAATGTACCATCTGGTTGATTTGGATTTTTTACTTTTATGACTAATCATTTGAATTTCCAAATCCTTTTTGTATCTCATTCTCAAACAATTTCATGTATTTCCAAAAACATACCAGGTCTCACAGGCAAGATAATATTTTGATTCTTGTCATAAATATTTTTCAATCTATTGTAATACATCACCAATTTTATCAATTAATAAAATGTTTTATACTATTTTTTACTATTAACAACTTTTGCTTTCCATTTTTTCTGCTGTTCCAACATTTTTCTCGTATCCATAACAACAACTTTTTCTACTCTACAAAGAGCCTTATTTAATTTTTTCTTTGCCATAGTTCTCAATCTTGCCATTATGCTACTATTTTAGAGGATAAATCTTTTAATCATTTCTTGTCCAATGATTCTTTTACTTGAGCCATTGAAATTCCATATTTTTTTAATCTAGCCAAAGATTTTTGCTTTGCATCTTTTACCCAAGCAGTTTCTCCTTGTTTAGCTTCTTTTTTCAATATTAAAATATATCGCTCAATAGCTTTTTTATATTTTTTACCAGACTTATTCTTCTTCCAATTTAATCCGACCAAGAAGTGTTTTATTTTTCTTCCGTTCGTATCTCACATAATAAATAACAATTAACAATTAAAAACGGTCTTGTGTCTGCAGTCTTCAGTCCACAGCGAACATTGTCTGATGACTGCCGACTAATGACTATCGACTGTCGCAAAGCGACAACTAATTAACATACTTTGCCATATAAGCAAAAGCTTTGTTGGCTTCTGCCATTCTATGAGTTTCTTCTTTCTTTTTTACAGCAGCTCATTGATTAGAATAAGCAGCCAAAATTTCTTCAGCCAATCTTTTGTACATTGGTTTTCCTTTTTTTGATCTAGTTGCATCCAAAATCCATTTCATAGAGTAAAACAATCTCTTGTTTTGCTTTACTTCTACAGGAACTTGATAAACAGATCATCATAACCTCTTTGATTTAATCATCACAGTAGGAGATGCATTATCTATAGCCGTCTCTACAACTACTTGTGGATTCATATGTCCATTTGCTTTAATTTCTTTTAACATGTCTGAATAGATTTTTTTAGCAACAGACTTTTTTCCATTTTTCATCAAATAATTTATGATTTTATCTGTCTTTTCGGCAGATGAAGAACTAGTTCATACTATCTTCTTTGTTTTTATAGCCATATTTATCAAAAAACACTTAAATAAATTATTTTAATTTCTATATTTTACTATTTTGGTCTCTTTGCACCATACAAAGACCTAGCTTGTTTTCTTTCTGGCACAGGATTTGCGTCGTACTTTCATCTAACGATATGATATTTTACTCATGGCAAATCTTTTACCCTACCTCACCTAACAAGTACAACACTGTGCTCTTGTAATGTATGAGACTGTCCTGGAATATAAGCCAGAACTTCTGCTCCATTTGAAAGTCTAACTTTTGCAAATTTTCTCTGAGCTGAATTTGGTTTCTTTGGTCCCATAACTCAAACTTTTAGACAAACTCATCTTTTGAAAGGTGATGGAATCTCAACTTTCTTATTATTTTTTAGTTTGTTTACAGAAAATTGTAAAACTGGTGCTTTAGATTTTTTCTTTTTTGCAACTCTTCCCTTCTTAATTAACTGATTAATTGTAGGCATAATCTATATTTTCAAATAAACTAAAATGACAATCAAATGCCATTGAGTAAACATAATATAAAAAAATAAAACAAAAAATCAAGAGATTTTTTAAAAAAGATTTGTTAATTATAAATTGGTATCTTTTGTTTTTGGTATTACTTTTCATACTTGTAAAACAAGAAAAAGAAAAACCCCGAGTACAAAACTCGGAGTTGGTTATTTTGAACTATTATTCTTTGACTACTCGCTTGACGAAACAATCTTTGCCATCAAAGAGCCTCAGAATATAGATTCCCGCAGAAAGATCAGAGATATCGATGCTTTCAACCAGTACATTTTCCCTCTTCACCAACCCAATAGTTGAAAAAATTTCAACAGAACATGGCTTAGTGAAATAAAGAATACCATTCGTAGGGATAGGATAAACTTCAAACGAAGCATCAACAGTCTCTTCTACATCATATCCAGATCTACGAACGTAAATCTTATTTTCTGCGACGTCCTGACATCCACTGGGTGTCGTATAGGTGTAATAAATGGTATGCCATCCTTCACCTGCAATTGCAGGATTAAATGTGTTACTATTCACGACACCATCTCCCCAATAATAACCACCTGATGGCCTACCACCAGACAGGACAAATGGAGATTCATTAAGGAATACTTCATTGGGCAACCATAAAGACACCTGTGGCATAGCATTCACCGAAATATTACTCCCGATAGAATATGTAGAACCATTATAATAAAGAAACGACTCAATATAATGACTACCGACACCTGCCAATTGTGGATAGAAAACATCATTCACAACACCGTCTCCAGTAAACGATACACTTCCAGAGACATTTGATGTAAAATAGTTTCTAAGGTCAATTGGATTTGCATTCTCACATAAATTGGATGGCGGTAAGAAGTTCGTCTGGACTACATTATTGTTACCATTTCCGACGTAAACAGTGACATATTCGCATCCTTCTTGAATGTGGCCATAGCCACCAGAATTCATTACCTTCCTAAGATGATAAGTCGTTGTCTCCATTGGCCGTACCTCAAAAAAGAACGGAGACGACTGAACTCCTTCTACGATAAACACATATTGTCCATCATCGTACGAAAAATCAACAGGACCAGTACCCTCAAACCGAAATTCAAGAATTGCAGATGATCCAAGATTGATTGTTTGATTTCCGCCGTAAAAGCCGGCAGATAATTGCGCATAACTCGTTGCTACCGACATCCAGACGATGAACAACATAAACATTAATTTTTTCATATAATTGAGTTTTTGTTTGTTATTTTTCTTTTCAGAATAATCATTATTATAAATTTCACTCTAAAAAAGTCAAGCAAAATTTGACAAATAGAAATTTTTTATTATAATCTATAAAATATTTACAAAATAAAAACAAAAAATGAACGAAGAAAATATACACACAAATCAAGAAAATTTAGACACAGTTAGTGTGAAAACTGAACTTGAAAAAGAGGAAGAAGAGTTAAAACAATACACACAACAACGTATTGCCAATGTACTTGAAACAGTAATGAGAAATCCAAACGGTAGATATTGGACAGTCAAATGGGTCCATGCAAGTGGCCATGGTTGACAAAAAATCAATCATGGTAATTCAAAAGCTCAATTACACTTTAATATAAACAATTTTTATAATGATTTTGATATAAAAGATAAAACTCGAGAAGATTTTGTGAAGATTGTCTGAGAAAAGAACATAACACACGACCAATCAATATTGACTTTGGAAAATCAAGAAACCAGATATGCTTCCAAAAACAAAGACAAAGTCTTAGAACATCTAAAAGCAATATTATTGGAACTATTTAAAGAAGAAAAAGAAAGAATTCAAACAGAAATATCTCATGAACAAAAGGAAGAAAGAAGAAAAGAAAAATGAAAGCATTCGGAAAAAAAATGAAGAAGAAAAAAAATTAGGCCACAAGATATAGAGTAAATTTATTTATACAAATATATTGTGCTAACTCATTTGTCATTTTTATAAACTTCAAATGGCTTATGCTTAGAAAATTTGAAAGAGTTTGAAATTATTATAGTATCAGCTTTTTTCGTTTCTCGAATTCGATCTTCCATAATGGCCAATTGAGATTCCCACAAATATAGGTATATGTAATCATATTTTTTTATATCAACATCAAAAAGATTTTTCTTGTACAATTGAACATTTCAAATCTTATAATATTTATTTAAACATCTTCATTTTACGATAGCATAAGGATTTATATCAAATCAATCTGCTGATTTTAATTGATGTTCTTTTGAAAAAAATCTCAAAGCTTTACCATCTCCACAACCCAAATCCACCATTGTCGCATTTTTTTTGATTTTAAGCTGCTTCATGATAGTAAGATGCCTATCAAAAGTAGAAACATATGGAGCTTTTTTTGTCTTTGAAAACAGAAGGCGAAACGTGTTACAAAGATAACATACAGAAATTACTAATATAAATAGCAAGATAAAAATCACAATGATAATCAATAATATATTTTTCATTTGTTCTAAAAATAGTAAATTATTTCTTTGTATTATTTTTATATGAAAATTCAACATTTGCTAACTAAAAGTTTTCAATTTATTATATAAAAATAAAAATGTAAATATATTGTTTATTGTTTAAATAAATTGTGTGATTTCGTTTTAAAACAAAATGAAAAAAATTTTGAAAATTTTGATTATAGGGTATAATTATATTGTTAAATTAATTTTAAATTTTTTTTGAACAAAAATGGACAACAATGTAAATTCAATGACTTTAGCAAAATCTGTGGATACAGTAAATGCTCTAATCGACAAAATCAACTCTACTTGTGATGCTTTAATTTCTGCTCTGGAAATGAATACAGATAGCGTATCGTCTTATAATATGACTATCGTAGATAGGATGAATGTAAATTCTGAATTTATCGATAGAGTTGTTTCAAATATTATTGCTATGAAAAAACACTTAGCAGATTTGAAAAAATGAATCAATTGAGATTTAATTATGGATACATGAGATTTGCAAACAGTTGTTTCTGGCCTAAGAGAGACAAGTGACAAGTTAAATGAGTTATTACTCAGTGATAATAATTTCAATAATGTTTATGATTTTGCTATCAACGAAATCCAGACATTGATTGCACAAGTACTGGATGAGGTGAAATTATGAGAAGTTGTCTTGAAATATGAAAATAATTAAAAATTAAAAATGAATAATTAATAATTTTGGAACTCTTTCATTTTTAATTCTTAATTCTTAATTAAAAAGCTCTCCATACGGAGAGCTTTTTATTATGCTTCAATAATTTCCATATCTTTCTCATCTTTTGGCGCTGAACCAATTCATTTATCTGATTTCTTATTTTTTCTTGCTCTGACAAGTATCACTATTCAAGCTATAGCTACAACCAAACAACTTATTCAAACTACTGGTCTAACAGCTAATCGAGAAATACTAAATGCCAAGAAACCAAATACCAATGTCAATGCAAAAGCTATAATACTGGTTCAGACTCAGACAATTTTTGATAAAAATGGCAATACTTTTGCAAGAGTTGTGATAAATTCAAACATCATAGAGAATCATATAAACATGAGTAACAATAATAGTCCTCTAAAAATCCATGTCATAGTTTTGTTTGATTGTTGTGCATGGATAAACATACTTTCAGCTGTCACTTGTCAGTTTTCCAATAACGCTATAGATTTTCAATTTGATACTGTATAGCTTGTCAAACTATTACCAACTTGTTGTCATACTACACTTATTGTTCATGTTTTCACACTTGAAAACGTAATTTTCAAATCTCAAACTTGTGGGTTTCATTCACTATCTCATATGTATATGTGATCGTTATAAACATGAAATTTAGTTCAATTGATAGTAGATTCATTTTCTCAATCTCCATAAAGATAACTATTATTGTTGTCTTCTACTGTATTTTCACTAGTTTCTACAGACTCGCTAACTTTATATTTTTCAGGTACAATAATCTCTTGCTCTGATAGATTAACAGCTCTATAATTATTTAAGCTATTTACAAATACACTATCCAAAGTATACACTCAAAGCATAATTGGAGATTTTTCTCGATTCTGTGACTCATACTCCCAAAAAGTTGGATTTTCATGTCATGCTGACTCATAAAAATTGCTTGAATTTACTGCATAATCTTCCCAAGCTTTACTATAAGAATATGTAGTTTCACAAGTCTCACTTCATCAAACATTGTCTGTACAATGTTCTTCAGAATCCTCTGTCCATTGATACATTTGAACATTTCTTGATAATTTCAAATCATCCACGATTACTCCGAATACAGGATCTTTTAACATCTCTGCACTAGAATTTGTCTCTCAATATAAATGAACCTCAAATCAATCCAATTCTGGATTAATTTCTGTAGAAACCGTTTCTTTTACAATTTCTGCTCATTCACTTAGAGCTACTTTAGTCTGTATAAAGTTTTGCTCATTTTTAAATATTCATACTATAGATAAGATTACCAACAATATTCCTCATCAAATCTTAGCAAAACTGTTTTTTACACGAGAACCATAAGAATTTTTCGATGTCACTGTAACTTTGTCTGCCATACATATAAATTAATAAATAAAAATTAATACGAGCATATTACAAAATTTATTTTTTATGTCAAACAATAATTTATAAAAAAATGTTTCATCATCGCACAGAATCAGAAACATTTTTATATTTTATTGTGAAAAAGGGCTATTTTGTATTCAAACTTTTTCTAATTTTTGTCCTAAGCCAACCCGAAATAGGAACTTGTACCATCTCAGATCATCCTGAAGGAGTCCTGATATATCTATATCCATCTGGATCTACTCTAAGTCTTGTCTCCCAACAGATTTTTCTACCTTTGATAAATCGATTGTATTCTGATCATCTAGGATTTTTGTATACTCAAACTACTCAAAGCTCTTTTGCCTCTTCTAAATCTAATTTTCTTTTTGGATATTCAAATCTCCTTGCTCATTTAAATTTTTGAGCTTGTTTCTGTTGTTGAGCTTTTTTTGCAGCGATTCATCTTTTGTTTGTCCTTGAAGCCATAATAATTAATAATGAATAATTAAAAATTAACGATTATCTTTTACTTATATATTATTATTAAATAATTTCAAGTGAAAATTTTTTCAATATCAATAATAAAACCTAATAATACACATATTTGTCAAAAAGATTCGTCCCTTTGGAACTTTTTTTATTTTTCAACTATATCGCTGAGGACTAAAGTCCTCAGCTAATTGAAATCTCGTCCCTTCGGGACTTCTCTGGCCATCAATTAGTCGCAAAGCGACAACTCCTTCAAATGTATCTTTATTTAACCAACGGTTTTAACCGTTGGTATATTGAGACAATGGATACATAGTCGCGAAGCGACGATTCTTTATCATATTTATTCTAT
>FLNV01001066.1_pt1 | contig 27060 bp, 15 predicted proteins | sample 1140351 | NCBI WGS metagenome assembly FLNV01 (sample SAMEA3878207, study PRJEB12797) | bioreactor metagenome | biome: Moose rumen | place: Sweden | collected 2011-10
GCATAAAAATTTAACATGATAAAGTTTAAAAATCAAAATAATATTCGTATATTTGTTCCATAATATTGTCAATTAAAAACCTTTTCAATTAGTAAATGCTTATGGAATTAATATCTACACACACTAAAAAAGCATGGCTTTGGTGCCTTCTGTTATGTTTACTGACAGGAAATGCTACCGTATGGGCGCAAGACACCCAGGAGACCATCTCACTGATTGAGTTGACTGGTTCATCTGCCTTTTCTCCAGATTATACCATCGAACAGTCTGAGAATGATACGCTTACCTATAACATTCCATCCTACTTAATGATTTCTAAAAGCAAAAAAGGCCAACCGATAATTGAGGTTTCACTTGAAACATTCGTGTCTGGCGGAGAGAAACCATATACATTTAAAAAGATTTCCGGTCCCGACTGGATGACTGTTTCCAGTGAAGGCGTTGTCTCCGGCACTCCTACGGTTGTGGGACCTAATCCCAATCTTGTGACAGAGGTGACAGACCAGACCGGACAGAGCATACAAGCCTCTCTCAAGGTCGGTGATACGGAATTGGATCCTGCTGACAGAGAGAAGATTACAGAGATGGAAACGACGAGTGACGATTTTTCAACGATTCCTAAATATGGAGGCAACTGCAGTTATGTCACCTTTACCGTCACCAAAGGAAGTCCTGCTTATGTAAATACTACGATGGGATCCTGGAGAAAGAAAGAGGGTGATACTTGGCAATGGAACAGCCCCGAGAATGTCTTCACAACCGGCACCTATCGTTACGAAGTACAGATACGTGTAGATAACGAAGCCGGCAAGACACACGTACTTGGAGAGGGATTTACCTTTAAGATGAACGGAGAAAACTGGACGGTACTCGATCCTTTAACAGTAAATAATACTTCTAGTTATGTCTGGGTTGCCGGCCCAGAGATTACCATCACCGAACCGGTAGGAGAGCCACTCAACTTGAATATTCCATCAATCGTAAAAATCGAGAATATCTATAAAGGCACGGCAATGAAAGAAATATCCATCAAGGATTATGCCTGGGGTGGCGAGAAACCCTATACTTTCAGCAAGACCTCTGGTCCAGAGTGGATCAACGTCAGCAGTGAGGGTGTCATCAGTGGTACTCCTACCGTCACTGGCACAAATGAGAATCTGGTTGTCCGTGTCACCGACAAGGCAGGCACCTTTAAGGAAGCTACCATCGCTGTGGGTGAGACCAAAATGAATCCGGAAGACCGGGAAGATGTCACTTTGGTAGAGGCGACGAGCGAGGATCTCAATACAATTCCTTCTGTCGGGAATAAATGCGGATACGTTTCCTTTACCATGTCATCAGGCAGTAAGGCAAGGATATTGTATGGCAATGGGAATTGGTATAAAGTGGGAGAAAACAATGAATTATCTCGACAGAGTACATCCGATACATTTACCGAAGGTGATTACCGGTATATGGCTGTTGTCATGCTTGACGGTGAGTACGGAAAAACATACAAACTGGCTGATTTCCCCAATTTGACAGTGACAGTAAACGGTGAGAAATGGCAACAGTATACTTATGTTACGTATGAGGATAATAGGAGTTTTGCAAGGTTCATATCACCTGTGATTACCATTACAGGAACCGGTATAGGCAACATCACTGCCGATGACAAACCTGCTGTCCGCTATAACATGAGAGGTCAGCGAGTGGACAAGAACTACAAGGGAGTGGTCATCATCAACGGCAAGAAATATGTAAAACGATAAAAAAATCTCCTGCAGTTTATACCTTCCGTATATACTAAGATGAAAGTAAAACAAGTTGAATTACCTTAGAAGAAATACCTTTTTCAAGAAGAAGTAATCACTAATTCCAAGGTAAAACAACTTGTTTTACTTCTTGAAATAACCAGGAATAACAATCGTAAGATTTGTATCTGGAGAAGTTTTTTTATAAAAGCAACACATAAAAAGCAGTTTCTTTCGTATTTTTGTAAAATGATAGGCAATGATGATGATCATCGCTGCCAATAGTCTTTCACTTAATTGTTTGTAACTTGATAAAAGAATTACTTAAACAAGTAGGGACATTCCGCACGGCATCTATCCTCACGCCGATCTTTACGGCATGCGAGGTGGTGATGGGTGTGCTGATACCCTATGTCACCTCATGGATCATCGACCGTGGAATCATCGCCGGTAACCTCAACAATGTGTATCTTTACGGAGGACAGATGCTCGTCATGGCCTTCCTCTCACTGATGTTCGGCATTCTGGCGGGAAGGAAAGTCAGGATACGTTTTAAGCAGATTGTTTATGAACCTTCTCCTTAATCAACTAAACGATAAAGGACGGACGTTTCAAAACGCTCGTCCTTTATTGTTTTTTCGGTCACTATTCGGTCAATTTTTTGGGAAGAGACCGGCCCCAATGTCATTAGTACAGCATGAGGGTACACCAGCCGAGCTGGTCAAAAGCACCAGAGTTGTCGCCGTAGCGGTTTAATCCCTCACCGGCACCGCCCTCCGGACGAATCTTGTTGGCCATCTGCTCGATATACTTATGTCCGTTGACGTTCTTATAATGCGCCAGGAGAATCTCCCATCCCGGACGGAAGGAGCCACGCCCGCTGTCATCAGCGGCCTGCGTATGGGTAGCGCCGTGGTTTTGGTCACGACAGGTACAGCCGATGCAATATACGAACTTCTCAAACGGCATCTTGTCAACAGACACCAGCCACGAACCTGTAGTATTCGTATTGTCAGTGCCGCTGCGAAGGTTGAACAGGGCCACATACTCTCCCATCTTCATCAGGGCATGATCCTTAGCAGCGAAGAAGTCCAACTCCTTTACACTGCTGTTCGACTGATACAGCGACCATGCCATCTGAGCCAGGTTGGCTGCTACAGCCACCGACATCGAGGAGTGGCCTTGGTCACGACCCGACTCCTGATTCTGGCAGATAGTCTCGCCCGTTCCCAAAGGATCGGTATGTGTGCCACGTATCAGTCGCTCGATACAGCCGTTGCCTACACCCTGATAGAAATAATTCACCACATAGTTGATCATCTCGGAATTCTCTGTCAGCACACCGATAGAGAAATAAGATGCCATATTGACGAGATCCCAGTTGGACCAGTAGTGCTCCGCACAGACATTAGAACCGGTGTGCGTATCGAGGAAGTTCTTGTTCTTGGCACCGAAGACTCTCACGATCCATGCCTTAAACTCCTCTCGTTTGGAAGAAGTCCATCCACTATAGTTGTACACCATACCGGCGGCATTGGCGAAGGTGGCACCCTGAGCTCCGGCAGCCAACACCTGGTTGGCATCGTTGGAGGTAATCTCCGTACACGTGACAGCCCATGCGTTGAGAATCTCCACAGCCTTGGCAGCATAACGGTCGTCGTCGGTAAGACGCCAAAGCATACCCATCTGATAGGCGGCAGCGGCATCACGCATGGCATACGAATAGTTCTCACTGCTGAAACCCGTTCCTGTAGCATCACCTCGCACGATCTTCGTCTGCGGAGTGGCAGTATAGCTCAGGAGTGTGTATTTGGATTTCTTCAGGTTGTCAAACTCATCCTTCACGGCCTGTGAGGCAGAGCCGTTGTTGAGCGCGGTCTTCACACGGGTGAAGTCGGCATCGGTGAACATGGCACAGTGGTTGACAAAAGTATAATCAGCATTGATGGGAATATAGTTTTCTTCAGGGATATCCAGATCTACAGTACCCCACTCATTCTCTCTGCATGAGGTCTGCAGCGCCAAAAGCGCTGCAAGACCGATAACTAACATCATATTCTTTTTCATCATGAAATACCTTTCTATTTAATTACATCCCATGTAAGTCCTTCACTCTTGACATAACTCTCAAGATCTGCCAAGCTCTTGAATGTCTGTACCCAGTAGAGATTATACTGGAACTGATGATCAACGGTGCGCATGTCGGCATGTTTGATCTGGAGGGTTGTGAAATCAACTGTCTCATTGGTAGGCATCAAGCCGCCAGTACCACAAGCCTGCTCAGAGAGATCATAGATGAAGACATGTGAGCCATCAGAGCACTTATAGTCGTGCAGGTACTTGTTGTTACCATTGGCGATAGCCTTGTAGTCGGCACCGCTGGCAGACTTACCGACAGCATCGATATTGATATTACGGCTGGTGATGCCGTGACCGAGATCTTTCACATCATCCATACGGAAAGCGAAGATAGGATAGTTGCCTGCATGGAACCAGGTATGTGCATCCCAGCAACGGATATCGGCACGCTGGTTGGTGGCATTCTGTGTGTAAGTAGTGATGGTGATATAGCCATCGTGCCATACATGTGACGACTCGGTACCATTACCACTCTGCTTAGCATTATACCAAGAGTACTGGTTCGGGTTGTGATAAGTCTCACGGATCAGACCGGCAGCGAGGTTCAGCGTGATACTCTGCTCATTGCCTGTCTCAGGACAACGGGCCTTGATCGTCACCTCGCCGAAGTTACCACTCTGGTTGAAGGTCACCACGCCACCACTTACCGTTGCGATGCTCTCGTCGGAGGAAGACCACTCGATGAGTGATTTCGTACATTCGGCAGGCACGGTGGTGAATGGAATCTCCAAAGACTTCTCGTTGATAGCACAGTCGTAGTTTGAGGCAGCATAACTTTGGTCGAGGCTGATGCTCTGCGGCTGAACAATCTGTAATACCACGATCTCTGCCGTTCCTATCACATTGCTGCCATCGAGGGTGGTGGCGGTGATCGTCACCGGAGTACGCATGGCAGAGGTCTTCTGACCGGTGATCACACCGTTGGCATCCACTGTAGCGGCAGCAGTATTGGAGCTGGTCCATTTCACCGTACGATAGGTAGCGTCCTCAGGAAGGATTGAGACAGAAGCCTGGAGGGTCTCCCCTGCATACACCTCCGTACCGGAGACACTGACGGTGACACTTTGTGCCTTGACAAGAGCGTTGGACACACGAACCTTCAGGTTGCAGTTGACACCACTGCCCGAGAACATTCCCACAGGAGCCACGCTAACGATACTATAGCCAATGCCGTCACCACTGAGGGCTACCACATTGCCATTGTCATCCACAGAGGCAATCTCAGGATTGCTGGAGGTCCATACCACATCACTGAAGGTGATGTCCTCAGGAGTCATCGTATAAGGAAGAGACACATGCTCACCTTTGATCAACGGGAGCACACGCGACCCCGTCTCATCGGTATATATCAGTTGGCTCAGGTTGTCGGGCAGGTTGAACTCAATAACAGCCGGGCATTTTGCTGACTCTAATTCTGCGATAGGGGCATCATTATCGCCACAGCTGAAGAGCGTACCTGCAAGCAGTACTACACCAAATAATTTATATATTCTTGTCATCATAACTATTAATTATTAACTATTAATTATTAATTACAAACTACTGCCATCCCGGATTCTGACCAAGCTGTGGGTTCAACTGCAACTGATCGCTGGGCAGCGGATAGAGATAGAGTTTATCATTCCAGGTACGTCCTGTGTACATTACGATACAACCGTCGGCATTGAGCTGGCGCGCCTGTGCGGTCCAGTTCGTCTCAAACCACGTGCCGGTGAACTTCACGCCAAGCTGGTCTTGTGGCATCTCGGTAGGTGCGGTGGCCCAGCGTTTCAGGTCATCGATACGGAAACCCTCGAGGATTAGCTCAATGGTGCGCTCCCGACGGATCTCTTCACGCATATTCAGTCCGTTGGCATTGACGAAGGCATTGCTGAGCTTCGGCATATTGGGGTTCACACGCTGGCGGACAAGATTCAGGGAGATGTCAAGGTCGGCATCAGAGATACTTCCACTCAGCTCGTAAGCAGCCTCGGCATAGTTGAGCAGCACCTCAGCATAACGGATTACGGGATAGTCCATCGACTCATAGTAGTCGGCCACCTCACGCTCCACACCCCATTTACGGGTCTGGTAACCGCTGTTGGAACGGACGTTCACCTCCAGGGCATTGTTCAGATCCTCATCGTCCCAGGTGATACGCCACTTACCATCGTTGTTCCAGTATTTCTCACCGTGCTTGAGCAGGGTGCTGTTCATACGGTTGTCACGGTTGGCAAACTCGCTTGCGGGCTGTGCATAGCCTTGGAAGAGCGGACTCTTCGTGACGGGGAGACCATCGGCACACAGATACATATCAGCCAGCTTCTTGGTGGGATAACATACATTACCCATCATGGCATGGGTGATATTCACCGCCATTTTATCGCCGTCACGATGGCGGGTGGTCATGATATACTCTGTATTGGCACTCTTATTCACCTTTGCGGGATTACACTGTGCGGCATCCTCCAGGATAAAGAGATACTGATAACTCTTGGTGCCTAATGTCTCATTATAGAACAGTTTGTAACTGCCGGAAGTCATCACCTCCTGGGCAGCGTTCTTGGCAATCGTCAGCAGTTCGTTGGCACGGCTGGTGTTGTTGTTATGGAACTTCTGCCAGGTACCCTCATAGAGAGCCACACGGGAGAGGAGAGCCTGGGCGGCACCCTTTGTCACCCTGCCAGCATCAGCGGTAGTGGGCAGTAAGGTGGCAGCCTCCTGCAGGTCTTTAATAATCTGATCGATAACCACTCCGCGGTCGTCACGCTCCTGGTAGAGTTTCTCACTGTCGAGGTCGAGAGGCTCTGTCAACAACTGGGTATTGCCGTAGAGCTGAACCAACTCAAAGTGCAGATAGGCACGGAACCAGAGTGCCTCACCCATCGGTGTGGCGATGGCAGCCTGATTAGAGAAATCCTCCGCATTCTTCAGCAGCAGGTTGGTGTAATAGATACGTTTGTAGAGCGTGGTATAGTTACCGTCGGTGGCGGGAATCGAATTAGTACCCTGACTGTAGGTATTGATACTGCTCGTACACACAAGGTCTGAACGATAGTCGCTGTGAGGACCGTCGCTCAATCCAGAACCATAGTTGGCACCCATCTGGAAGTCGCGGGTCCATCCATAAAACTGATTGGCAAAGAGCTGGAAATTGTCAGCCTTGCTCCATACGAGATTATCACCCAGGTCTGCCTTTGGATCGAGATCCATACAAGAGACCAGGCCAACAGCAATAATGACGCCGCAGATGTATTTCAATATATTTGTCTTCATAATCTTGTCTCCTTTCTTTAGAATGTGAAGTTTGCACCGAATGTATAGTTACGTGTGAAGGGGTAACGCTGTACACCGCTTGCCGCACGCTTTGACTCAGGATCCCATCCGTCCTTGATCTTTGTGGTCTCCCAGAGGTCGGTACCCGTCACATAGAGACGAATACTCCTGATGAAACCAACCTTATTCAGAAGGGTACTTGGGAAGGTATATCCCAGTGTGACGTTCTTCAGACGCAGATAACGACCGTCCTGTGCCGTCAGTGAGTTTGCCTGATAGTTGTAATTGTTGATATTACCATCGTTGGTCAGCGGGTTGTAGTATCCATTAAGATTATCCACGCTCCAGGTATTACCCACAGAGGCATTGGTCGTATTGGTATAGTTGGCACGCATAGGAACGGTAAAGTTGTTGATGTTACGCCAGATGAAACGGTTGGCAGCACCCTGGAACACCACATTCAGGTCGAAGCCCTTCCAGGAGATACCAGCATTGAAAGAGTAGCTGATCTCAGGATCGTCGGAACCCAGATAGATATAGTCTTTCTCGTCGAGGACACCGTCTCCATTCTCATCGCAGTACATATTGTCACCGACACGGAGGTTGGAAGGCATACCGATACCGTTATTCTCGTAATACTTATTCTTATAAGCCTCCAACTGCTGCGCATTCTCTATCTTACCAGCATAACGCAAACCGAAGATACTCCTCAAGGGATAACCCTGGGTGTTGCTGCGATAACCGGAGGTAAGGACGGTCGTTGCGCCGTAGTCGGTGAGCTCATTACGTGCAAAGGTGAAGGTGCCACCCACATGATATTCGAAGTCGTTGCCGATCTTGCTGCGCCAGGTGATCTGTCCCTCATAACCCCAGTCCTTGAACTTTCCGGCGTTGGCCGACGGAGCGCTGTCACCGAGTGTGGCTGGGAAAGAGATACCCACAAGCATATTGTCATTACGCTTCTGGAAGAATTCCACAGTACCTGTAAGAGAGTTGTTGAGGAATCCGAAGTCAAGGGCGATATTATAGTTCTTCACACGCTCCCAGGAACGGCTCTTGGATGCGAGCACACCTTTGGTGGCGATATACGACAGGAGGTCGCTGCCCACATAAGCACCGGAAGAGGAGTTCAAACTGTAGAGCTGCACGCCGTCGTAGTTGGAGATACCGCTCTGGTTACCCATCTCAGCATAAGAGGCACGGAGCTTCAGGTTGGAGATCCATCCGATATTCTTCATGAAAGCCTCCTCAGAGATACGCCATCCGGCAGATATGCCCCAGAAGAAATCCCAACGGTTCTCGGGCAAGAATTTAGAGGAGCCGTCATAACGTCCGTTGAGTTCCAGGAGGTAACGTCCGGCATAGTCGTAGTTGAAACGTCCGAAGTAAGACATAATAGAGTTCTGGTATTTGTCCTCATCACCTGTCAGAGTGATATCACCGGAACCATTGACAACCTCCAGACCTTCCTGGATATCTTTTCCCTGCACACCGAAATAATTATATTCCTTAAACTCATACTGTGCTCCGAGTGTCAGACTGAGGTTGTGGATGTCATTGAATGACTTATGGGCATTCACATAACCGGAGAAGGAATAGAAATCCGTGCGGGAGTTGGTCTGTTTGTAATAGGTGTTTGCCTGAGAAGGATCTTTCAGTGTGGCTTTCTCACCCGTGAAATTATAATACTGGATGGTATTCTGCACGGTATTGCGCCATGCGGAAGAGGTGTTATAGCCCACATTGGCATTGGCTGTCAGCCAGTCGGTGATGTCATACTGCAGTGTCTCACTGATATTGACACTCGATACGGTCAGTTTGTTGTTGCCGCCTTCCATCACCTTAGCGACAGGAGATCCCCAGGTACCCCAGGCATAGGGCTTGCCATCCATAGCGGCGAAAGGAAGACCCGGCATGGGATAGGTGTCGGTGAGGGCACTGCTGATCATCGTAGGTGCCACCTGCTCCTGACGACTGTAGCTGATAGAGGAGTCCAACTTGAGATTCTTAGTGAACTTAAACGTATTGTTCAGTCGGAAATTGTAACGATTGTTGTTGTTGTCACCATACTGCAGGGTAGAACCGTCGTAGTTATATCCTAATGACAGACGGTAGCTGCTCACGTCCGTACCACCACTCACGCTCAGCTGATGCTCTGTGCTCCAGGTAGAGCCGAACAACTCACCGAGCCAGTCGGAGTCAGCAAAAACGAAGTCAGCCACATCGGTGAAAGCGGCTGTACCAAAGGGGTTGGCACTCTGTGAGAGATCGATATACTTCCCTTTGTAGAGCTGTGCCAGCTCAGCATAGGTGTACCACACGTTACTCTCGTTTCCATCGTTTCTCAGGGCAGTCTTCACACCCTCTGCCCATTGGTCGAGGGTCATCAGGGAAGGCTGCAGACCCGGTGTCTTCAATGTGGCGGAAGCACCATACTCTACCCTCACCTTTCCTTCCTTACCTTTCTTGGTGGTAATCAACACCACACCACCGGCAGCACGGCTACCATAGATAGCGGCGGAGCCGTCCTTCAGGAAGTTAATGGTCTCAATGTCGTTGGGGTTCAGGTTACGCATCTCATTGACAGAGTTGGCGGCGACACCATCGATAATGATCAGCGGCTCCGTAGAGTTGACGGAAGATGCACCACGGAGGTTCATCGACCATGACTCATCACCAGGAGCACTGGAAGAACGGGTAATCATCACACCGGCCACCTGACCCTGCAGGGCCTCCAAAGGAGAGCTCAGTCCACCTTTCTCTTGAAAAGCTTTCGAGTCAACCACCGTCACAGCACCCGTCATCGACTCTTTCTTCTGGGTACCATAACCTACGACCACCACTTCCTGCAGCAACTCTGCATTCTCGTGCATCGTAACATTGATGGATGACTTTCCTCCTACGGCAATCGTCTGATCCTGATATCCTACATAGGAAAATTTCAGACTACCGTTAGATGCTACTTTGATGGTGTAGTTTCCATCAAAATCGGTCACAGTGCCACCTGTCTTGCCCACTACCTGTACGGTAACGCCAATCAGTGGCTCATTCAGCTGGTCAACCACCTGTCCTTGGACGGTGATCTCTCCCGTCTGTGCCCACGCCCATGAGGTGAGCATGACACACAACGTTAGCAACCATTGTCTTTTTTGTCTCATCATGAAAATAATATTAGTTATATAATAGTAATAATAGTATTTATAAGGTAAATCCGTTACATCACTTTTCTTAACGTCTCTCGCATCTCCTTACGGCAACGATAGATATAGCCCTCCACCGTGCGGCGGTTCATATCCAGCTCCTTGGCAATATCCTTGGCGGAATAATCCTCATGGAAATAAAGCTGATACACCTTGGCACTCTTCTCTGGCATACGAGCCATCTGGCAACGCTCCACCTGCATCAGGTATTCGGCATCCATACGATCCTCCACACGGTAAGCCTCTGTCTTGTTCAATTCGGCAAGGGCATCCTCCATATACTGACGCACAAAGGAATGATGACGGACATCGTCTATCACCATACGATGAGCCATGACAAACAACAGGCTCTTGGCTGTCTGACCGTTCACCATGTCAAGGGCCATGATTTTCAAAAAGAGATCATGAGTCATATCTTCTGCTTGCTGGAGGGCGTTTGCAATATTGGCATTTCGTGTGTAAGCGCAGAAATATGCTTTCACATCTTTCGCGTACCTTATATAAAGATCGGCGACAGCATTCATCTTTTCTGTAGAAACTCTTTCCATATTGCGGGGCTTTGGTTATCGATTTTCACTATGCAAATATAGCATAATAATTGATTTATGTCAAGAGTTTAGCCACTGTATTGCAGCCAACAGATTTAGCAACCATTCCAAATGATTTAATATACTGATAATCAGATCTTTATTTATAAGTCCATCTAATTTAGCAAAACCTTATAGTGTATAAAAAACACTATATTTTAACGCCTTTTTTCTTGAGATATTCGGTTGGTGTTATCCCCTCCACCTTACGGAAAGTAGAGAAGAAATTCGATTTTTTAAAGCCACATTTCTCACTGAGGGCAGTGATGGTGTATCGTTTGTACTCACCGGCTTCTATGAGTTGTTTGAATTCATTCAGACGATAACGGTTGATAAACTCATAATAGTTTTCGTTCAAATAGAGATTGAACACCTGACTGAGTTTCGAAGGAGACAGATGAAGCACCTCGGCAAGATCTTTCATCTTCAGATCCGCATTGGTATATACCTTATCTTTCTCGATATATTGTCTCATTCGTTTGACGATATTGGCACATTCAGCCTCGTCGATCTTTACCTTTTGATATTTCTGACCGTCACCAGCGGTTTGTTCTATCTCCTCCAGTTGCTGTTGCTGTTCCTCCACCTCTATCAGCGCGTCTTCTATCTCATCACGTTCAGAAAGGAGCGCATGGGTGTTCTTACGGTATTTCATCCATAGCCAGAAGAGGATGACTGCAACAAAGAAAAGGATGAACTTGATGATAGCCCAGATATTGGGTAGCACGATAACTTTATAACTGGATGTTGTGCCGTCGGCACCTGCCAAGCGGATATGTAGCCAATGAAGACCTGGCCACAGCCCACGGATCTCTATCGGTTCTCCGTCTTTAATGATTCTCCATTCATCGTTCCCGATACAATACTCATAGAGCCGCCCTTGTTGGGGGGCATAGTCGGTCATGATGGCTTCGGCATGAAGAACATCAGAAACGAAATCCCATCCTAATCGGATCTTGCGCTCCTCATTGACAAGTATCTCCTTGCCAAAGGTCATGAAGTTACTACCCCGGCGGATATTATACAGTCGTATGGCAAACGCCTTATTATGCTTCCACTGCTCCACTGTCTGGGGGTCGGCAATGAAGAGTCCGCCGGAGGTGGCTACCCACAGATGACCGTCTTCCCCGATGGACACCTCACTAATCAAGTCACCCAACAGTCCCTCACCACTGCCTAATTGCATCATCACATCCAAATCATAGTTGAAGCAGAACAGTCCGCGTTCTGATGCCAACCACAGATAACGGTTACGATCGTCCACCATACTGCGACACCACTTATCACTCAGTGTAACCGGTAACGGCAGTTCACCAAACTGGCTCATTGAGGTGTTGGTGTAGAATACCTGCGGTCCTGTGCGCATATATATCAGACCATCATGCCCTGATGCACCGAGCATATAAGGAACATGGTGGAAAAATCCCTCTGGCCAGTTGGTTTCCACGACCTCTCCACTCTTAGCACTGTAGAGAGATATACCGGAAGCACCTGTCAGCCAGGCATTATTCTCCTCATCGAAGGTGATACTGATGATGATACCACTGATGATATGTGAGTTTTGCTCCGTATAGTGAAGTACCTTTCCTTGTTTGTCGAGGATAAAGAGCCCGTCGCTGCTGCCGATCCACAGCCGTCCATCCGGCCCTGCTTTGATGTCACCAATAGAGGCATGATTCAACTGCGGGGCTACTGTCTGTTTACGAATGGTTCTCGATTTAGGATCGAGTACACACATACCACCGTCAAATGTTCCTATGTAATAGTTACCTTCGAACCATGCTATGCTGTTGACGATATGTCCGCCACCCATCTCGAAAGAGGAGAAATAACGACTCTCCCTTGTGGCACTGTCCACATACCAACAACCATTCTGTGTACCTATTACACCTTCAGTGCCACGCATACACTGTGTTCGCACATTCATGCCTAACGTGGTAAAACCGGCCCAACCATAAGGTTGAAACAGTCTGCTGTTATGTGGCATATAGGCCAAGCCGTAACGAACGAACCCAAACCAGTTAACACCGTTCTTATCCCGTAAGAAAGTGTATACGGCGTTGGTGGGCAAAGGGCATGTCTCTTTTGAGTCGGTATCGTAACGTTCCACCACATTCCCGTTGGCAGGATGGATAAGGAAGGCACCGGAGCCGTCGGTAGATACCGTGACAAAACCGTCGGCGCTCATACCTACCGATGTTACCACGTTACCCACCTCCTCTATCTTCGTTACGGAAGAGGAGTGAGGATTGAAGATGTATAGTCCTTCTTGCTTTGTTCCGATATAGAAACAACTGTCAGCGATGCAAAACTGCTGTGGGGCACAGCGGGAGGGCATAACCTTCTCTAATCCCAGACTTTGAATCTTTCCCGTCTTTGGTTCATAACTATTTAAGTCAAACCGACTTAAGAAATAAATCCGTCCGTCCTTACCCTTCACATACTGCCGCACGATGTTATCCAATCCTTTACCGCTGACACCAACGTTCTGCTGTTTCAGTTTTCCGCCATAGTAGATTTGGATACCCTGTTTGCCACCGATATACAAGGTGTCGTTAACTGTCAAAAGACACTCCGGCATCTCCACCTCTTTTAATATCCTATGGAACTTGTCATCGCCTGGTGACAACTTAAAAAGCCCGGCATCGGTAGCAGCGTATATCTCATGGGATTGTGTCTCACAAAGATCCTTCACGGTGATTGTGGTATGCTCATAATCTTTCAAGGCGACTGTGATGAGACGTTTACCGTTGTATATGTTCACACCATTATTAGTGGCAATCCATACCAATCCGGTGTGATTCTGTATCACACGATAGACTGTCTCACCGGCAAGACCGTCGGCAATCGACAGAGGCACCATCGTTTGCCGCCGTGTCTCCATGGCCCACGTATTCAAACTAATGGTGAGCAGAATAACACAAATTTGAAAGAGTCTATCTCTCATAGGTCAGTAAGCACATACAACTTCCAAAATGCGAATATAGTTATTTTTTTTGAATATTGTATACGTCAAGCCACATTTTTTTTGAATCAATCGTTTTTTTTAATAAAAACAGAGACATCACACGAAGATGTCTCTGCCTACCTAAAAAAACTAATAACTACACCTAATCTAACCAAAAAAACCTTGTTGACTGTATTATTAATACGGATGAACGTCACAAACTACTTACTTTTTTTCCCAATAAATGACATAACGGCAGTGCTGAAGGTCGTAGAAAGGTTGGATGCGAATACCACTGTTTGTCTCAAAACGCAGACCACCAAGATGCTTTATCAAAGGTAGTTCGACAACAGGATGGCTGCCATAATCAAAGGTATAGTAATCATTGTATTTCTTCGGATCACTGAAAGGATGCTCCACCGCCGAGAGTCTGCCCCCGAGCACTACCGGTCCGTAGAGTAACGCCACATGGGAGGGATCATCTTTTGTCGCTTCCTCACGGAGTCGCATTCCGAACTCCACCGTCACACGAACGACATTCCTCACCGTCACATATCCGTCAGTCCCCGCCCTTACCTTATTGCCATTCACCTTCATATACGTAGCCCATGCGGGGTATCGGATCTTAAGGTCTGTCTTCGCAGAGGCAGTGATAAGGGTGGTATTCTGTGCAGGGAACATGGTCTTCTGGCGAATGATGACATCCCCCCATCTCACCTCCGAAGGAATAAACAGATTGACATACAGTTCTTTATCGCTATGGAAATAAATACTCGACGCATACTTGGCATGACTCTCGAAACCGCTGCCCACACAACACCAGAAGGAGGAGTCGCGGGTGGAATAGAGCCGAAAACCACCCGTCATCAGCGGCGTGAAATAACACACCATCGAGGTGAGGGTGTCCTGCTGCCCTAATATATGATTATACAGAGCACGCTCATAATAATCGGCAATCCTGCTGTCGGGCTGGTAAGTAAAGAGTCTGTCAGCCAACTTCAGGAGGTTATATGTACAGCAGTTCTCCCCATCAAAACCTGTGAGGTGTTTCGACTGCTCTGAAGGCTTGAAGAGATGTTCCTTGTCGGATACTTCTCCGGTCACGAAGGCATGGTCATTGACCAGTGTATTATATAATAAGGTGGCAGCTCTACGACTGTCCTCATCACCGAACAACTCATAGTTACAACACTCTCCGAGCAACTTTGGGATAAAGGTGTTGGCATGATAGGTGCCTAATTCGTTATTCCCCTGTTTCAGGGGGTCTATCTTCTCATTATGATAGAAGAAACGAGCCACCCACAGATGATGCTCGTCATGGGTAATCGCATAGAGGTTGTACATCGCCTCATTGAAGCCACCGAACTCATTTCGGATCATACGTTGGCGTGTCTCCTCCGACAGCGGACTCAGTTTGTTATATGCCCAGTCACCCATACCCTTAGCCACCTCCAGCGCTGTCTCATTACCACACAACAGGTATTGGTCAAGGAGACCCTGCAGAATCTTATGCAGAGTATAGAAAGGTGCCCACACGCTCTTCCCGGCAATATTACGGTCGATCAACCCTTCCCCGAATGCCGACAGATAACCAGTGCCATATTGCCGTTGTACCTCTGCCAGACCCTGTACTAAGGAATCGCCTTTCTCCCTCATTTGAAGAAAAGCCATAGCCGACAGCAGATGACCGGTGGTATGCCCACGTAAGTCGCAGTCCATCGACTCCCACCCTGCCAGGTGGCGCATCGTCATATAACCTCCCTCCTTCTCCGTGAAGACGCCGGCCGTATTCCTGAAGCTATGCAACAGGGATCTCACGGGTATCGAGGCAATCCAAGCGGAGTCACGCCGCATATTCTGCCGGAAACGGGAAGGCAGCAGAGTGACATCTTTCAAGGCAAACTGCTGACACGATATCTGTGCGTCAGCATGAAATATGAATACGAGTAGGGCAAGGATACAGAATAGTCTTTTCATCTTATTATTCTTTTATTTAATAGGGATAAGACGAAGGGCAGCGCCTCCCGAAGGTTGCAGCGAGAGGGTGACGGGCTTACCCGTCTTGAGGGTCTTGGTTGTGAAACGCACCTTGGTCTTTGTCTCCATTGTCAGATCATCATTATAGATCTCCATGGTGTATTTCCCTTTAGGCAGGAAGTCGGTGGGGATACTTACCGTGCGTGCCTCATTGTTGGTCATCGCTGCTACATACCAGTCCTCACCACTGCGGCGGGCGATGATGATATGAGAGCCTGGTGAACCTTCCAATATATGTGTTTCATCCCACACCGTCTTCAGGTTGTCAAACCATCTCAGTTCCGGTTCTCCGCCGGCCATCTCCGGTTTGTCATACCAGAAGAGTGTGACCAATGGAGAGTAATAGATGAGAGAGGCCGCCAACTGATGACCGTGGGTGGTCTTTATCCTTTTGTCGTAGTAACAGATGGTATAGTCAGCGGGGCCGTTGATCATACGGGTAAAAGGAAGGATGGTGTTATGCGTGGCCTCGGGGAACTCCTCATTGCCACGGATACCCTCCTGGGTGAGCAGGTTAGGATAAGTGCGTGAGAAGCCCGACGGACGATATTCGTCATGGATATTGATCATCAGATGATTCTCCGCAGCATAGCGCACCATGTCATGCAGCCACACAGCCCAACGGTGGGAGGCATACTCCACGAAGCCGCTCTTCACGCCCACGACACCCCACTGGCGGAGCAGTGGGAAGAGTTCCCGCATCTGTTTCTGCAGGGCATGTTGGTTAACATACAGCCATACCCCCACCCCATGCTCTCGGCCGTAGGCCACCACCCGTGGCATATCTATCTGTGGGATCACCTGTGTGGCGTCCCCATCATGACTGGTACATGGCTCATACCATTTCCAGTCGAAGAGCATATAGGGGATATGATGTGCCTGACAGAAGTCTATCTGTCGGAAGGCAGCCTCGGTGGTCAGGGTGATGCAGCGCATGATTGTCCCCGGGCGCACCCACTCTTGTGCATCGCTGATTTCACAAGGAGGATTAAGGTTGTCGATGAGATATCGACGCTCCAGCAGTTGTGCATAGGAGTCGGCGGTGAGTATCACCTTCCACGGTGTAGCATAGTAAGTGACGATATCCACAGGGGAGTACATTGTTGTCACCAGAGTATTCCGCTTCGTCTGGGAAGCCACATTCTTCTCTAAGCACCAGTCATCCACATCCGCATCCGCCAGGGCACAATACTGTCCGTTGGGCAGCACCACAGTGACAGCACGCTCTATCGGCGAGAGTATCTCATTGACATCCTTCAGCTCATAAGGAGCCTGCGCCCACTCCGCTGCCCACACCTTGGTGCCTGTGGTGAAGGAATATTCAGTGAGATCGGCGGTGACCTTATGAAAGACAGCCATGGGATGCTCGGGGAAGAAATACCTGAAGGCGACTCCTTCCTCATAGGCTCTCACCTCGATATTCAGACGATAGTCGGAGCCGTCGTGCTTGGAGAGAAAGAGGATTCCGGCATTGTAGTTGTCGGGCACCGTGGCCTGCTCACCCCACAACGGACGGATAGTCGCTCGGTGCGCGTCATATCTGACGGAGTCAACGGTGAAGCCATTCATCCAACATGCATACTGAGGGTATTTACGTGCCAGTGCACGCTCCCAGGTGTAGTTGTCGAGATCGATTCCCAAACGGGAGACGTCCACGACCTGCTGGTTGTCATGGGTGACGGTATATACAAACTCATCATTTTGCTGACTGACGGTTATCTTGTTATGTCCTTCGGGCGAGGTGACCGTCAGCGAGGCAGCCAGAAGGAGGGAGGATAAAATGCTCATCTTATTTCTTGAATATTAAGTTTTCCACATGAGAGCCCACAAAGATCGGTACATAGTCGGAGGTGGCATACCACCGTGGTTTGTCGGGCATATCGTCGTAAATCTTTCTGCCGTTGATTTTCAGTCCCTCGAAGGTGACATTCCTCACTGGATGCTGGGTGTCGTATCCGCTGATGACCGACATGTAGGGTTGCTCCCCATAATATCGGATATGGCGGAAAGTGATATCCTCCACACCTCCTCCGGGAGCCTTGCAGTATTTCGCATTCCACCCCACACGTACCTGTAGCAGACTGCCTTGGTGGATTTGTTCCACACGGATGTTGTCGAAGATCACCCCCTTGATGAAGTTATTGTCACCGCAGTTGATGGACATGCACCCCTGATATTCCACCTGGGACTCACTCTGACAGATGATATCGAGATTATCATAACGGAGATCCACAATGCTGTCACCCACTGCCGGATTACCGTGTAGCCCAATCATAATAGGATGTGCCATATCAGCCCACAGGGTGGAGTTAGTCATCCGCACATGACATACGGAGCCGTTGAATCCCTTACGGGTGGCGTATGCCGTGGTGCAGTCATCACTGTTACGGCAGAACACCCTGTTATAGAGGATATTACTGGAACCTCCGAAGACATTCAGTCCGTCACCCCACTGAGGATGAGAGATACTCCGTACATCATGAACCGTCACACCGTCGCTACCACCGATAGGACAGGTGTTCAGGATCATTCCATCGATGAGAATATTCTTCGAACGGTGCACATGACAGCCCTCATAGCCATCCACCGGACGGGCGATGCCCCGCCCCACAATACTCACATTCTCTGCATCCTCGATGGCGAAGGTTCCAGTGAAATAACTGCCGCCTGCAAGATAGACCGTAGTATTCGAGGGGATAACAGCCTCATCACCACCCCCGTTACGCTCCTGCCCTTTCTTCGCCTTACGTACAGGGAGCAGCGCCTCCATATCGGCTGGTGTATAGAAGCCGGCCGGTATATAGATGAAGCGGCGTCCCTCTGCCTTAGCCTCTCTCTCCGCCATCTCCCTGCTCACCATCGGCTTGGAGGTAAAGAGCAGGAGGTTACTGGTGATATCGCCATCAAACTCCACACTGACATTCTCCGGTTGGAAGAGCAGGAACTGCAGCGTACTGTCATTGAGGATATTGGCGATGGTGCCTCGATAGTCGGGACGTATGCGGGCAGTCTTATATTTCTTGTTCTTGCAGATCACCTTCACGAAGACATCCCCCGTGAAGTCAAAGAAAGCATAGGAGATTTCCGACACTTGATGCTTTCCATGAGCTGTAGGGGCATTAACCTTCGCCATATAGGTGTCTATCTTCGTCCACTCCTTTTTTCCTCGTGGCTGGATATAAACGTCATAATCGTCCTTCAGGGGAGCGCCTTGGGGGGCGGGATAGGTGAACACCTGATGCAGTCTCACGCCCTCTTTCACCCCGGGTATCTGAAACTGGTTGGCCTCCATATTGTATCTCATCTGGTTGTTCTTCTCGGCTTTCTTCTTGAAGGCCAGCAACTTCTTGGTATAGGGCATCGACAGCTTGCAATGTTTCACATAGTGATCATACGCCTCACTGTAGATATCACGGATAATGCCACGCCCCATCTCTCCGGGCTCTGTCCAGTCATTATATAATCCCGTGCAGTCTTTCCATGTAGTGAAAGGCACGTCGTAGCCAAGGTTATACTTTGCGGTATATTCCAATCCCTTCATCAGTCGGTTGTCGAGAGCGCCATAGAGATCATCGCCCTGCTGCCATGCCATATCACAAGTCTCTGCCAAGGCTCCCAGTCCAAGTTGTGTATGCCCTTGGTCGCGCCCTGTCTCCTGACACTGTCCGGTCTCACTGATATATTTAGGCAGAGCGCCGTTATCATTGGCATTCAGGAAGTAATCGACGGCAGCTTGATACAGATCCTTGTCATCTAAGAAGATGGCACAGGCCATCCTACAGCGGTTGACGATAGCGCCCCAGTTGCCGTTGGCATATGGACTATCGGCCTCAAATTGCTCCATCACGGGAAGGATCGCCCGGCGCACCATCTGCTGCCATGCCGGTGTCTGGTGTCCTTTCATCACCGTCATCGCCCTTACGAGCCAGTAAGCCTGGATGGTACACAGCGGGGCATCATGACCTTCGAAGCCTTGCAGTGTCCGCGCATAGGCGTTGATAATCTCCAGCGCTTTCTCGTGATTCCCGTCTTTCGCACAATTCCAAGCGGTGAACATATCTCTCTCGCTGCCTCCCTTTGTCTTGGCATACTGTCCGTCGCGTGCCACCACCTCATAGGGACCCGCCATCTTATAGTCTTCCTGCGCCGTGAGGCCTGTCGATGCTATTATTAATAAGGTAAGAAATATAAACGTTTTTTTCATGACTGATGAATTTACAATCTTGTATTTACAATACGTTTTATCTCACAAATATACTCAAAAAAAATAAAAAACGATGATTTCCTGCGTAATTTGTCTTTCTCCTTCGTATATAGAGAAAAATATTATCGCAATGAAAAAACTGATATTGTGTGTCGCCATCTGCTGCATGACTGCATGCCAGAAGGATGACAGTCTACTGGATATGAATAAGGAGTTGGCATACTGCTCCGGTCAGGTGACCCGTGCGCTCGAGGAGCTGAAGCAGGAAGATGGGACGTATGACTATTCCATGGAACCCCGTAACATTCTCCGTGAGGATCAGCAAAAGGGGTGGAATTGTCTGAAGACCTCTCCGCAGGAGTGGTGCTCAGGGTTCTGGCCCGGCATCCTGTGGATGGACTACGGCATCACGAAGGATGAGCAGCTCCGAAAGCAGGCGGAGGGATATACCGAGGCTCTGTCGGTAGTTACCCGGGAGTCTGTCTACGACCATGACATCGGTTTCCTGATTCTCAGCAGCTATGGCAAAGGTTATGAGCAGACGGGACGGGACGACTACCGGCAGGTGATGCTCGATGCCGCCGACTCTCTCGCTACCCTCTTCAATCCTGTGGTGGGCACCATCCTCAGTTGGCCGCGCCATGTAAAGGACTATGGTGGTCATAACACCATCATGGACAATATGATCAACCTTGAACTGCTCTTCTTTGCCGCCAAGGAACAACAGGAGAATAAAGCGAAGAGCGAGCGACTGTATAATATGGCGGTGAAGCATGCGGAGACCACCATGGAGCATCACTTTCAGGAGGATGGCACCTGTTACCATGTGGCGGTATATGACACGCTGTCGGGGCAGTTCCTCAAGGGTGTCACCCACCAGGGATATGCCGACTCCTCGATGTGGGCACGCGGACAGTCATGGGCTATCTATGGATATACGATGGTGTACCGCTTCACCCGTGACAGGCGTTTCCTCGACTTTGCCGAGAAGGTAACGGATCTCTATCTCAAACGCCTTCAGGAGACGAGCGACGACTGGGTGCCGCTGTGGGATATGGATGATCCCCGTGGCCTTGCCGCTCCAAAGGATGCCTCTGCCGCCTGTGTCGTGGCCAGCGCCCTGATGGAACTGTGTCAATATGTGGATGCCGCCAAGGGAAAGGAGTACGTCCGGGCCGCTGAGAAGATGCTGTCGTGCCTGAGCACCGAGAAGTATCAGAGCCGTGACCGTAACGTGGCGTTCCTCCTCCACTCCACCGGTCATCATCCGGCAGACAAGGAGATTGATGCCAGTATCATCTATGCCGATTACTACTATCTCGAGGCTCTGCTGAGGTATAAGGGCTTAGAGTAACTGACCGTTGAAAGTTGAAAGTTGACAGTTAACGTAACGTTAGGATTCTCGTTCACGTTATAATCAGAAAATCGCAGTTAAAAAAACATCATATTATGCAAAAGGAAAAAGTATTCACATGGGCGGTATTGCCCGTCCTCTTCACCTTCTTTATACAAGGTTTCTGTGATATCGTTGGCATCTCCTCCGACTATGCCGCGTCAGCCTTCGGATGGTCACCCACCATGGCAGGACTCATCCCCTCTGTCGTCTTCATCTGGTTCTTCCTCTTAGGAGTACCCTTCGGACTGATGATGAACAGCATCGGGAGAAAGAACACCGTCTTGCTGTCCATGGCCGTCACTGTGGTGGGTATGGCCCTGCCACTGATCCATTATGACAGCGTCACCACACTGATAGCATACGCCCTGCTGGGCATCGGCAACGCTATGCTGCAGGTGTCAGGTAACCCTCTGGTGCAGAACGTGGTTACCGATGAACGGCTGCTCACCAGCAGTCTCACTGCCGGACAGGTGGTTAAGGCCATAAGCTCCTTCATGGGACCGTTCATCGTACTGGCAGCCGTCAACTGGTTCGGCAACGGCGATGAGGGAAAATGGTACTACTGCTTCCCCATCATGGGTGCCATCACGCTCATCTCGGGGATATGGCTTTTGTGCACTCCGATAGAGCGAGAGACAACACAACCTTCATCGGGTCTGGCACAGACACTCTCCCTGCTGGGTGACAAGGGAATCCTCCTGTTGTTCTTCGGCATCTTCTTCGCCGTAGGAACGGACGTGTCCACCAACTTCCTCAGCTCCAAGGTAATGATCTCCCGTTTTGACTATACGAAGGAGATGGCAGGCATTGCCCCACAAGTGTATTTCGTATGCCGTACGATCGGTGCTTTCTTAGGGGTGTTCCTCATGACGAAGATTGCAGAGATTAGATATTTTCGCATCAATATCATTGGCTGTCTGGTGTTTGCCCTCTTGTTGGCATTTGTCAACAGTGAGTTGCTCAACTTCATCTGTATCGGTGGCATCGGATTCTGTTGTTCCTGCGTCTTCCCCATCATCTATGGCATGGCGCTGAAACGCCGTCCGGAGAAAGCCAATGAGATCAGCGGACTGATGATTATGGCTGTGGCGGGAGGAACTGTCTCCTTCCTCGTTGGTGCGGCCAACGATCATGCCGGCATCATGGGAGGCGCCCTCATCATCGCTCTCGAGATCGCCTACCTCACCTTCCTGGCTTATTCCTCAAAGGGATGATAAAACGTAAAAGATTTTAAGGGGATACTGCGGTATCCCCTTTTTTATGACTGAATATTCCGCAAATAAAACTGATTAGGGTAAAAGAAGAGGAATAATGTAAATGAAGCGTACTGATTTATTTTTAATGAGAATATTCTTATTTCCCATATAAAATTCTTATCTTTGCAGATATTATCTCATGGAATAAAACGATACGACCTTGATAAAAGAATTACTTAAACAAGTAGGGACATTCCGCACGGCATCTATCCTCACACCGATCTTTACGGCCTGCGAGGTGGTGATGGGCGTGCTCATACCCTATGTCACCTCATGGATCATCGACCGTGGAATCATCGCCGGTAACCTCAACAATGTGTATCTTTACGGAGGACTGATGCTCGTCATGGCCTTCCTCTCACTGATGTTCGGCATTCTGGCGGGAAGGAACTCCGCATATGCCTCCTCGGGCTTTGCCTTCAACGTGAGAGACGCCATGTATAAGAATATCCAGACCTTCTCGTTCGCGGATATCGACAAGTTCTCTACCGCAGGACTGATCACCCGTATGACTACGGATGTGAACAACCTGCAGCAGGCTTATCAGCAGATTCTGCGCGTATCCGTAAGGGCTCCGCTCAACCTGATCTTCTCCGTGCTGATGTGTGTGTTCATCAACTTCCATATGAGTTTGATCTTCCTCGTGGCCCTGGTCATCCTCGGCACCGCCCTCTACCTGATTATCTCACGCACAGTGAAACTCTTCGCACAGGTGTTTACGAAATACGATGACCTGAACAACTCGGTGCAAGAGAATATCGCAGCTATCAGGGTGGTGAAAGCCTTCGTCAGGGAGGATTTCGAGAACAAGAAATTCCGCAAGGCCACCGATGCCCTCTACCGGCTCTTCGTAAAGACCGAGTCGTTGCAGGCCATCAACCACCCCGTGATGATGCTGGTGGTGTATGGCTGTATGATCGCCCTCTCTTGGTTCGGCGCCCATTATATCGTCATCGGCGACCTCACCACCGGACAGCTCACCTCTCTCTTCACCTATGTGATGACCATCCTCTCGTCGCTGATGATGCTGAGTATGATCTTCGTGATGCTCACGATGAGTGCGGCCAGCGGAAAACGTGTCGTGGAGGTGTTGGGCGAGGAGGCAGATATCAAGAACCCTGAGAAGGATGCCGTCAGGGAAGTGAGAGACGGGAGCATCGACTTTATCGACGTGAGCTTCGGATATAACCTCAAACCAGAGATTCGTCCTATAGGACTGATGAGTTTGATGGGATCAGCGACAAACGATGATAATAAAGATGACTATGCCATCAAGGACATCAACCTCCATATAGGCGCCGGGGAGACCATCGGCGTGATAGGTGGCACCGGCTGCGGGAAATCAACCCTCGCCACCCTCATCAGCCGTCTGTACGACGTCACCACGGGCAGCGTCTGCGTGGGAGGCGTGGATGTCAGGGAGTATGACATTGAGACGCTGCGTCAGTCGGTGGCCATGGTGCTGCAGAATAATATCCTCTTCTCGGGCACCATCCTCGACAACCTTCGGTGGGGCAACGAACAGGCCACCGAGGAGGATTGCATGGAAGTCTGCCGGTTGGCCTGCGCCGACGAGTTCATCGAGCAGATGCCCGACAGATATCACACCTACATCGAGCAGAACGGCAATAATGTGTCCGGCGGACAGAAGCAACGACTGTGCATCGCCCGTGCCCTGCTCAAGAAGCCGAAGATCCTGATCCTCGATGACTCTACCAGTGCCTGCGACACCGCCACCGATGCCAAGATTCGCAAGGCCTTCCATGAAGACATCCCTAATACTACCAAGCTGATCATCGCCCAGCGTATACAGAGTGTGCAGGATGCCGACCGTATCATCGTCATGCAAAGTGGACGCATCAGTGGCTTCGACACCCATGACAACCTCTTGAGAGACAACGACATCTATCGGGATATCTACAATACACAGATGAAAGGTAATGGTGATTTTGACGAACCGAAATAAACATACGAGATATGCCTCCAACAATGAATATGCGTGGACAACGTGACCCACAACGCCATGCCATGGCAAAGATGCCGGCAGGCGGGATGAAAACCATAAGACGACTGCTGGGCTATGTGCTCACCAACTACCGATGGTCGCTCGCGGCAGTACTCGTATGTATCGCCGTCACCTCCGTGACAACCCTTACCTCTTCGCTCTTTACCAAGACACTCATCGACGACTATATCATGCCACTGACGGAACAAGAGCAACCTGACTTCAGTCCGCTGGCACACGCCTTGCTCATCCTCGGTATCATCCTCACCGTGGGTGCCCTCTGCTCGTATATCCATAGCCGACTGATGATCAACGTGTCGCAAGGCACGCTGCGCCGACTGCGCTACGACGTGTTCGGACACATGCAGCAGCTACCCATCAAATACTTCGATCAGCACGCACACGGCGATATCATGTCGGTATATACCAATGATATCGACACCCTGCGACAGATGATCTCCTCTCTGCCGAACCTCGTTTCGTCGGTCCTTACCATCACGCTCACGCTTATCAGTATGTTCGTGCTGAGCCTGCCCCTCACCATCCTCACCATCCTCATGTCGTGCATCATGATATATACGACACGTAAGCTCGGCACCCTCTCGGCACGGTATTTCCGCGCTCAGCAGGAGAACTTGGGAAAGATGAACGGCTTCATCGAGGAAATGCTCACCGGTCAGAAGGTGGTGAAGACATTCTGCTATGAGGAAAAGGCCATTGCTGAGTTTCAGGAACTCAACGAGAACCTGCGTTCAAGTGTCTATAACGCCAACAAAGTGGCAAACATCGTGATGCCTGTCAACGGCAACCTCTCTAATCTGGTGTATGTCCTTACCGCCGTCATCGGCGCCGCCCTGGCACTCAATGCCTTCGGCGTGCCTACATTATTATCGGCACTGAGCATTGGTACACTGGTGAGTTTCCTCACACTGGTAAAGAACTTCACCCGTCCGGTCTCGGAGGTATCCCAACAGATCAACAGTATCATCAACGCGGTGGCAGGCGCCTCACGCGTATTCAACATCTTGGATGCCGAGAAGGAAAACGACGGGGATGCCGACGTGACACTGGTGAACGCTCATGTGGAGGCAGACGGACAACTTTATGAGGCCAAAGAAGAGACAGGAACATGGGCGTGGAAAGTACCACAGGAAGATGGATCTTTCCGTCTGCAACGACAATATGGCGAGGTGGACTTCTTCGGGGTTGACTTCAGCTATCCCGTCAACGAGGAGACGGAATCCGGCAAGCAACCCAAACAGGTGCTCTTCGATATCTTCCTCGACACTGACGCAGGACAGAAAATCGCGGTGGTGGGCGGCACAGGCGCCGGCAAGACAACTATCATGAACCTTATCAACCGTTTCTACGACATCCAGGACGGGAAGATAGAATACGACCATATCCCTATCACTACCATCCGCCGTGATGACCTCCGACGCTCCCTCGGCATGGTGCTCCAGGAGACACACCTCTTCACGGGCACCGTCATGGAGAATATCCGCTACGGGAAACTCAACGCCACCGATGAGGAGTGTATCGCCGCCGCCAAACTGGTGAATGCCGATGACTTCATCCGCCGCCTGCCCAACGGCTATAATACACTCCTTTCGGGCGACGGCAGTAACCTCTCTCAGGGCGAGCGACAGCTCATCGCCATCGCTCGTACAGCCGTGGCGAACCCACCGGCGCTGATTCTCGACGAGGCCACCTCGAGCATCGACACACGCACGGAGCGCCTCGTACAGGAGGGTATGGATCATCTGATGCAGGGACGCAGCACCTTCGTCATCGCACACCGACTGAGCACGGTCCGCAACGCCGACATCATCATCGTGATGGATCACGGACGGATCATCGAGCGTGGCTCCCACGATGACCTCCTGGCGCTCAAAGGCAAATACTATCAGCTTTATACAGGAAAGTAAGACTCTGTCCTCCTCTCAGTTTCGACAGAGACGACACCTGTCAGGACCTCAACATTTATAATGACAGGAACAGGACTTCCGCAAAGAGTTCTTCAATGCCTCATCCATGCACTTCTTCCTCCACAGACGGAATATGCTAAGATCATGTGAAAGTAACCACTCAGCACCCCTTATGAAGGGAATGCCCTATACCGTTGGAAGTCGGCGTTAATAATTCATAAACTTGCTTTTCCCCATTTTCTGCATTTCTTTCAGTTCTAGTACGACAAGCATCGTGCACCTGCCGGCTGCTTATAGCTTACGCCGTGGAGAACAGAGTACCTCCTGCGTCATCAATAATCTTTTCGGTGTCAAACATTGGCACCAGACAGGC
>FLNV01002258.1_pt1 | contig 27060 bp, 22 predicted proteins | sample 1140351 | NCBI WGS metagenome assembly FLNV01 (sample SAMEA3878207, study PRJEB12797) | bioreactor metagenome | biome: Moose rumen | place: Sweden | collected 2011-10
GCAACGGCGAGACACCCGAGTCGAGCGGCAAGAAGGGCGACCACCTCATTGGCGACTACTACGTGCTCTTCGACAAGCACTACCGAGAGGAAATCAAGGAGCTGGTGGCTCAGGGCATGGACGAGGAGAAGGCCAAGCAGGAGGCTCCGCTCATCAAGGAGGCCCACGAGATGCTGGTGAAGTGGGAGCAGAACGACCCCGAGGTGCGCGCTCTGTGGGAGAAGATGAACGCCTGGGTGTATGCCGGCTTCGACGAGACATACCAGAAGATGGGCGTGAAGTTCGACAAGATATACTACGAGAGCCAGACCTACCTGAAGGGCAAGGCGAAGGTGGAGGAGGGTCTGCAGAAGGGACTCTTCGAGCGCCACGACGACGGCAGCGTGTGGGCTGACCTCACCAACGAGGGACTCGACCAGAAGCTGCTGCTGCGCTCTGACGGCACCTCAGTCTATATGACACAGGACATCGGCACGGCCGAGATGCGCTTCCAGGACTTCCCCATCGACAAGATGATCTACGTGGTGGGCAACGAGCAGAACTACCACTTCCAGGTGCTCTCCATACTGCTGGACCGTCTGGGCTTCAAGTGGGGCAAGGAGCTGGTACACTTCTCTTACGGCATGGTGGAGCTGCCCAACGGTAAGATGAAGAGCCGCGAAGGCACCGTCGTTGATGCCGACGACCTGATGGAGCTGATGGTGGAAGACGCCTACAAGACCTCTATGGAGCTGGGTAAGTTTGGCGACATGACCGAAGAGGAGCGCAAAGAGATTGCCCGCATTGTAGGCATGGGAGCCCTGAAGTACTTCATTCTGAAAGTCGATGCCCGCAAGAACATGCTGTTCAACCCCGAGGAAAGCATCGACTTCAACGGCAACACGGGCCCCTTCATTCAATATACCCACGCCCGCATCCGCAGCATCCTGCGGAAAGCGCAGGACACCTGTCCCATAGGCTCCATGAACCCCATGAGCCCTATAAGCCCTAAGGAAGTGGAGCTCATACAGAAGATGTCGGAATACGGTGCTGCCGTTGAGCAGGCCGGCAAGGACTACAGTCCTTCGGGCATTGCCAACTACTGCTACGAGCTGACCAAGGTGTTCAACCAGTTCTATCATGACTACAGCATCCTGAACGAGAAGGACGAGCAGAAGAAGCTGACGCGACTGGTCATTGCCCGCAACGTGGCCAAGATACTGAAGAACGGCATGGCCCTGTTAGGCATTGAGGTGCCGGAAAGGATGTAACGATAACGTCAACGTCAACGATAACGATAACGATAACGATAACAAATATATCGAAAATAAAAAAGATGAAGAGAATCATGCTTGCAGCCTTGCTGATGGTGGCTGTTGCCACAGTAAAGGCACAGTTCGGCCCTGAGCCCGACTTTGACACGAAGTATGCCACGGAGCTGGTGAAGCCTGGCACGGTGGCTCCTGACTTCAAGATGAAGACCATAGACGGCAAGACTTTCCGGCTGTCGAGCCTGAAGGGCAAGACCGTCGTGCTCGACTTCTGGGCATCGTGGTGCCCCGACTGCCGCAAGGATGCCCCCGAAGTGGTGCGTATGTACAACGAGTACCACCAGCAGGGCGTTGAGTTCGTGGGTGTGTCAATGGACACCGACGTAGAGGCTTGGCGCAAGGGCTGTGAGGCACTCGGCATTGAGTTTACACAGGTTTCCGAATTAAAGAAGTTCAAGGAGACCGACATCGCCAAGGCTTACGGCGTGAAATGGATTCCCTCTATGGTCGTCATCGACAAGGAGGGCAAGGTGGCCCTCTCTACGGTGCTGACCTATAAGGTGGATAAGTACCTGAAGGAGCTGCGGCCCACCGGTTTCCAGCCTCAGCGCGAGCGGCTCACCATTGACGGCGACCACGGCCGTCTGCAGGCCGTCATCCAGAAGCCGGAGCTGGCAGCCGGACAGCAATGCCCCATGGTGGTGTTCTGCCATGGTTTCGGAGGCTCCAAGGACGGCCCGCTCTTCGAGCTTATTACCGACTCGCTGCAGCGTCACGGCGTGGCCTCCATCCGCTTCGACTTCAACGGTCACGGTGAGAGCGAGGGAAAGTTTGAGGACATGACCGTGCCCAACGAGATAGAGGATGCCAAGAAGGTGGTAGCCTACGTGCGCGACCTGCGCTACGTGTCGAAGATAGCCCTGGTGGGTCACTCCCAGGGTGGCGTGGTGGCTGCCATGACAGCCGGTGAGCTGGGTGCTGCCGACATTGCCGCCGTGGCCCTGATGGCTCCGGCCGCCGTGTTGCGCGACGATGCCATCCGCGGCTCCACGTTCGGCAAGACGTACAACCCGCTCGACCCACCGGAATATGTAGAGCTGTGGGGAGGTCAGAAGCTGGGCGGCAAGTACATCACCACCGCCTTCCGTCTGCCCATCTACGAGACGGCCGCCAAGTATCAGGGTCCGGCCCTCATCATTCATGGCACGGGCGACCGTGTGGTGCCTTACACCTACGGTCTGCGCTTCCACCAGCAGTGGCCGGGCAGCCAGTATGTAGAACAGGAATATTTTGACCACGGGTTCTCACAGAACATCTACCGCACGACCGACACCGTCACCAGCTTCCTGCTGAAAGTGTTGAGTCAACGATAACGTCAACGATAACGTCAACGTCAACGTTAACGTCAACGTCAACGTCAACGATAACGTCAACGATAACGTCAACAATTAAATCGTAAATAAAAAAGATGGAACTGCAGAACCCGCCGTCATACCGTAACGACACCGTGCTGCCCCTGCCCCCAGAGGTCAGCGCCGACGCATGGGCCGTCGATGCTGCCTGCTCAGGCAACCCGGGGCCTATGGAGTATCAGGCCATTGACCTGCAGACGGGAGCCCGCGTGTTCCACTACGGCCCAGTACACGGCACCAACAACATCGGGGAGTTTCTTGCCATCGTCCATGCGTTGGCATTAGCCTGGCAGAAAGGACTTTACAACAAGACCATCTACTCTGACTCCTACAACGCCATACTCTGGGTGAAGAAGCGGCAATGCAAGACCAAGTTGGAGCGTAACGCACAGACGGAGCAGCTGTTCCAGATTATAGAACGAGCCCAACACTGGCTCCTGACACATAATTTCCAGAATCCTATTGTCAAGTGGGAAACCAGCAAATGGGGAGAAGTACCTGCAGATTTCGGACGTAAATGACTTTTAGAAGAAGAACGCTTATAGGGATGATGTGCTGTCTGCTTTGGTGTATGACAGCCTTGACACACGCTCAAACCGTGCGCGACGATGTCCGCATAGACATTCGCTGCTCGGCGGGTTTCCAAGCACCCTACCCTAACCGTTCAGCAGAACCGCTCACTCCTTCACCCGCAGGCAAAAAGCCGTTCTACATTAGCCATTACGGCTGTCACGGCTCGCGTTACAACACTACCCCGGAATCATACGACACGCCCTACAACATCATGGCCAAGGCCGACAGTCTGAACAAGCTCACCCCGCTGGGACGCGACGTGCTGCGACGCATTAAGCTGATACGCCAGGATGCATATTTGCGATGGGGCGAGATAACGGAGTTGGGGGCACAGCAGTTGGCTGACATCTCCACCCGCATGCTGAAGCACTTCCCTGAGGTATTTAGTGAAAACTGCAATATTTCCGGGCGCAGCACCACCCTGACACGCTGCATCATGTCGATGGAGAATGCCATGCTGCCCTTTGCCCGCCGCTACAGCATTATTCACCACGATGCCACAAGACGCGACACCTACTACCTGAACTACGTTGACAAGAACCTGCTGGCAGAGCAGATGGACTCGCTGACACGGCAGCGCTTCAATGAGTTTGCAGCACGCTGTGAGCACCCCGCTCCACTGATGGAACGTCTGTTCAACGACACGGCATACGTCAGCCAAGAGGTAGATGCCGCCCAGCTCTACACCGCCATCTTCCGACTGGCCGGCAACCTGCAGAACCTGGAGCTGCGCCGTGAGCTGACACTCTACGACCTCTTCACGCCCGACGAAGCCTACAGCAACTGGCGGAAAGCCAATGCCTGGTCGTACATCAACTACGGAGGCTGCACGCTGAACGGCGGCCACCAGCCTTACTCGCAACGCATACTGCTGCGGCGCATGATAGAGATGGCCGACAGCTGCATCAGCGTGCCCACCCCGACGGTGCAGCTGCGCTTTGGCGACGAGACGGGCATCATCCCCCTGGTGTGCCTGCTCGACATGAACGGCTATGCAATGGCCACTGACGACCTGGACAGCCTCGACCAGAAAGGCTGGGCTGACTTCCGCATTTCACACATGAGTGCCAACATCCAGCTCATATTCTACCGTGCAAATCCACAGGACGACGACGTGCTGCTGAAGGTGCTGCTCAACGAGCGCGAAGCCACGCTGCCCCTGCCTGCCGACCATGCACCCTACTACCGCTGGCAAGACTTCCGCAAGTATTACTTGAAGAAACTCGATGACTATGTACAAAATGAAGAATAAACCATTTGCTACCGCCCTTGTTGTTGTGCGCCGCACGGCATTGCTACTGATCATGCTTTGGTCAGCGGCAGCAAATTCTTTACTCTTCACGCTTCACTCTTCACACGTCAGAGCCCAGTCGGCGCTGGAGATGATTAAGCTCAACCGCAACTTTGCGGCCAGCAACTATAGCGTCTATCCCGACAGCGCCTTCACGCCACTCACCCCGGCACCGGCAGGCAAAAAACCGTTCTACATCAGCCACTACGGACGGCACGGCTCCCGGTACCTTAACCAGCGCAAGGTGTACGACACGCCTTATAACATGCTGAAAAAGGCCGACAGCCTACAGCTGCTGACCCCTACCGGGCGAATGGTGCTCAACGAGCTGCACGACATCATAGCCGACTCCGAGGGGCGGTGGGGTGACCTGACAGGCAGAGGCAAGCAGCAGCTCCGTAACATTGCACGCCGCATGATGGAGAACTTCCCCGAGGTCTTCAGCGGAGACACCTACATCGACGCACGCAGCACTACCGTGGCCAGGTGCATGATTTCCATGGGAGCCGCTACGCAACACATGGCCTACGCCAACTCCGAACTGCAAATATCCATCAGGGCATCGAAGCGTGACATGTGGTACATGAACCACCAGGACACGCTGCTCAGAAAGAACGGCATGTCGCCTCTGGCAAAACAGACGTATGACACTTTTTGGGCCAAGCACGACAAGAACCCGCGCCTTATGAAACTGCTCTTCACGAATCCTGACTCTGCGCTGACGTTTGTCAACGAGAGGTGGTTCAACTACTACCTCATTAAGACGGGACTGATTCTGAAGAACACCCACATGGCACACAAGACCTCCATCATCAACCTCTTTACTGACGAAGATGTCTATGACCTGTGGCAGATAGAGAATGCCTATTGGTACATCCTGCATGGAGCCTCGCTGCTCAATGGAGCCAAGCAGCCTTACTCGCAACGCTATCTGCTGCGACAGCTCATTGCCGATGCCGACAGCTGCATCAGGCAGGAACGGCCTGACGTGCAACTGCGCTTTGGCCACGAAACGGTGCTGCTGCCGCTGGTATGCCTCATCGGTGTCAACGGCTTCGACTTACAGACTGAAAGCCTCGAAGAGCTGGAAGAGAAAGGATGGATGGCTTCGCTGGTGTTTCCCATGGCCTCCAACCTGCAGTTCGTCTTCTACCGCAGCGACCTTAACGATGAGGACATCGTCTTTAAGGTACTACTGAACGAACGAGAAGCCACGCTGCCCATTCCGACAGACATGGCTCCCTATTACCACTGGCGCGACTTCCGCACCTTCTATCTCAATAAGCTGGACAGCTACCAGCCGTAACTGGCCTATCGCCTTACTAACGTGACGAGCGTGTGCTGGTCATACACTTGGCAGTCCTTCACCGCTGCTTCTTTCGGTATGCAGGCAGCCTTGGTGCCGTTGCCAAGGGTTACCGGGGCCGTCTCTACACGCAACTCGTCCCACAGCCCGGCATCGAGGAACGACTGGTGGGTGCGGGCACCACCCTCAACAATGAGCGACTGCACCCCATGCAGGTAAAGGTCGTCCATGAGCTGTGGCAGCGGACGCTGGTGGGTCAGCACAAGACGCTTGGGGTCAGGCCCCTGCCAATGGCGGACGGTCAGCTGCGGACGGTCACGGTCGGCAGTGGTGTGACCAACAAGAATGGCATCTTCCTCAGCACGCAGCTTATGGCTGAGCACCTGTGTAACAGCATTCGATATCATGACGGGGTGGAAGTCCTTGTCGATGAAGCCGTCGGCCGACTGCGCCCACTTCAGAATGATGTAGGGACGATGCTCGCGGTGGAAGGTGAAGAAACGGCGGTTAATCCACTGGCACTCGTCTTCCAGCACGCCCACAGTGACCTCAATGCCGGCATCACGGAGTTTGCCGATGCCCCGCCCCTGCACCTGGCTGAACGGGTCAATACACCCCACCACACAACGCCTGACACCTTTTTTAATAATAAGGTCCGCACAGGGGGGAGTCTTGCCGTAGTGAGAACAGGGCTCCAGCGAAACATAAATGGTGGCCAGCCTCAGTAGCGGCTCGTCATCGGGGCATACGGACGCAAAGGCGTTCACCTCTGCATGTCCCTCGCCAAAGCGCTGGTGGTAGCCTTCACCAATAATCCGCTCCGTTCCGTTCTCATCTGTTGCCACAATAACAGCCCCCACCATCGGGTTGGGCTTCGCATTCTGACGTCCGTTGGCAGCCAGTTGCAGGCAACGGTGCATGTACTTCTCGTCTTTCTCTTGTTGATTCATGGGGTCAAAGATGTCTTTAGTCCACTTACCGCTTAACGCCGCAAAAATACAAAAAATCTCCCATATCACATTGAACATGGGAGAAGTTTTGAGATAATTTATAAGTTCTGCCTATTTAATGGTCAGCCAAACGGCCTCACCTTTATCCTTGGCCTCCACAATCTTCTGTTTCAGGCGGTGCAGCCAGATGCGGCTGTCGACAACCTGACCTGCGAGTTTGTTCTTGCCTACGAGGATGCACCCCTGGGTGTCCTTGGCGGTGTTGCCGGCATGGATGCGGATGCCCTGCCACTGCTTGTTGAACTCAGGGCCTCCGAGCAGGATGGGCAGCCATGCCCCAAGCTTCGGACTCCAGGAGATCACCACGGCATAGCGTCCTTCGGGGATGGCCGAACGGCCTTTCACCTTGTAGGCTCCGTTCTGGTAGTCGCGCCATGTGGGTTCCAGCGTGTCACAGAAATACTCATCAGCCGTGCCGGGCAGATATTCATCCATCACTTGCTGACGGATATACAGGCGACCTATCGTGTAGGTCTTGCGTTTTGCTATACGTTCTAATATCAGTTCCATCATTGTAAGTTTAGAAAGGTCTTAATGTCACTTTGTCATTGTCACTGTGTCACTCTTGGTTTCGCTTGATTGCAGCCTTGTGCCATCTGTTTTGCTCATCTTTTATGATCCAGCCGTCACGTCGCCAGCGAGATATGATTTTGATGAGCGAGTTGCGTGGCATATTGCCCCGCTTCAAGGCTCCGAGGTCTTCCACGGTGAATACCGGGGCAAGCTGGTCGAAGATGGAGTTGTTGGCTCCATATCGCTGACACTCATCACCTGCCTCCACGTACTGGCTCTGCAAGGCTTCACCGAAGGCTTTGATCTGCTGCATCAGACAGTAGTCAGCCATCATCAGGGCAAAGTCGAGGCAAGCCTTCGATTCCTTCGCACAGCCGCTGAGCAGATGGAAGACAACCCCGCAACGGAAACCGATGACAGCAGCACGCTTACGATAAGTGTCCTTTACGTGGTCAATATCCTTGGCTGCCTCCACGCGCTTCTGCTCTACCCACTGCTCAATGGCCTTACGCAGACGAGGGGTATCAACCAAACCCGAATACGAGCGCAGACGGGTGACGGCCTCCTGGATTCTGGCTTCATCCTCAGCTGAACGACGGCCGAACTTGGGCATCTTCTGGAATGACGAGTCAGGCATTTCGGCCACGAGGATTCGGGAGCTCAGTCCGTTCTCGATATTGTCCGACTTGAAGCACTTGCGCATGGCTCCGTTCGTGCCCAGCATCGTCCAGTTGTAGGCAACCTTCACGACTCCCGATTCAGCGGCATCAGAGTTGTAATCCTGCCCCCACTCACCCTTATCAAAGCTCAAGCGATAGATGTCGTACTTCGAACTCCAAGAACCTGCACCATTCGTTTTCCTCAACGTATCGAGTTCCTCTCCAAAGCTGTACAAAGTGTGCCCGTTGGAGTTCTTGAATCTCTTCAGCAGTGTCGAGCAAGAGACTGTCACTGGCACCATGCGAATCAGTACGTGTGGGTCTTCTGGGGCCTTCTCGTTAGCCTTGCGGCCTTTCTTGCGCTCCTTCCATTCCTCCTCACGCTTGCGGGCCAGGGCATCCTCTTCGTCGAACTGACGCTTCCAGACATCCACGGCATTCTTGACCACCGACTTGTTACTGGCCTGCTCACCACGGATGATAGACATCAGCCCCAGGTGCTGCAAGTTGCCGTCGCAATACTCCACCAGAACTTGGTCGGCGTATGCCGCTGCTATCGGCAGAACCCCACAGAGCACCGGCATGTGCATCGACACAGGCACACCTACGAGCGATTCTCGAAGTCCGACAGGCAAGGCCTTTCTAAGTGAAGAGTGAAGAGTGAAGAGTGAAGAATCGGCCTGCGCCGTATCGTCGTCGAGTTGAAGTTCAGGGTGAGCGGCAGCAAATTCTTCATTCTTCATTCTTAATTCTTCATTTTCCACGATTTGTTTCATCAGCCGCGACCCCTTCGTAGGCTCCTTGCAGGCAGAGTGAACGATGCTTCTCATCTCCTGCTCAGAGAGTCCATATCGAGGCATGATTTCCAGCAGCCACTCTTCCGAATTGTCGCAGATGGCCCGCAGATTAGCCGCCAACTGGTGTAGCTTATCGTTACGCTCACCCTCGGCAGGCTCACCACCCATGCGCTGCCAGTACTCGGCGATGATAGAGCTATAGGGGATGCCCTTGAATGATGTAGGGAACAGGCCCTCCCCCCTGCCCCTCCCTGTATGGAGGGGAGTAGAATGTTCTGCCGCTGACGAAACTGTTGCTTTTTCGCCCTGAGAGTAATCACTCCCCTCCCTCACGGGGAGGGGCTGGGGGAGAGTCTGCTCAAACAGCCTCTCCGACACATACCTCGTGTGGCTCTCCGGCACCATATAGATGCAGCGGTCGTACCCCTTCACCTTCACATCCGGCTCGAAACCCGTAGCCTCCTTCATCGCCTGCTGAGCCTCATCTGCCGACATGCCCGCAGGCAACTCAACCAGCACATGCGTGCCACGACGTACCGATTCTTCAACAAGCAAAATCGTCATACCGCTGACTTCTGGCGCAACCACCATTTCTCCTTTCTCATTCCTCATTCCTAATTTGGACAGAATGTCCATTGTATGTCCCTTCTCATCGAAGTCCATCATCAGGCGATTCAAAGGACGAACGGCATCAGCCGCAGCACGATGATTATCCTTGAACTCCGCACAGCTTGGTGTCCACACTGGCAGGCGGTGCTTCAACTCCTCCTGACCTTTCTCTATACGTGCGCACATCTCGGCCAGCCAAGGCTCGCGACGCATCTTCTCCCAGTCCTCTCTTGTTGCAGGGAGGCAAGGGGCACCATGACCCCTGCCTATGCACGTGAAAAACTTTTTCATCATCATCTCGTTTACTTCCATACGGTTTCCTCCTTTCTTGTCTTAAAAAACGCCATCATCTCGTCACTCTCCTCCGCATACAGGGCTTTCGTCAGAGCCAGCCCGTACTTCTTCGGGAACTTGAACGTGACATAGACGAACTCCTCATCCATACGGCGGCGACCATTATAGGGCCGAATCTGCGGGCGGGTCATCTTCACCGCGCCGTGAGCCGTTTCGTAGAGGGTTTCCAACTTGGGGCCGTTCTTCCCGTCGTTGTAGCGCTTCACCCGGGTACGCCCGTCTTGGTCAACCTCGATGCCGGCACGGTAGCGTACGCGCTCACCGCCAGTCACCTGCTTGTCACTCTCCCACGGACAGGGATAGATGTTGATGTCACCGTTAGCCTGGAAGTTGATACTGCCGTCCATCAGGACTGCGTTCTGTAGAATCTGCTCTTGAAATTTCTGTGGATTCATTGTTTTCTGAAACTTTAGCGAGATTCGGCAAGTGCTGAAATTGGATCCTTTTCACTCGCGAGACTTCCCGCATCCTGCTTTCGTCTCAGATTAATAATGTTTGTTAGCGATTAAGAAACTTTGTGTAGAAAGGCTGGTTCGCTACTCCTTTGCCTCCCATTTTGCGCATTCGGCACTGGTTGATCATTGCCAACTGATGTCGGGCCATCTTGGTCATGTCTGCACAATACCTGTCTTTGAAAATCTGCTTCTTCTGCATTGTCTTTTTGTTTAACGTCACCTCCTTAAGCGACACTGATTAATTTTGACGATGCAAAGGTCGGAAGAATCGGATATAGAAAAAAAGAAAGAAAGCCCTCTCAACTTTCTTTCTTCTTACACATCTGACAGTCAGATGCTTAACTCAATAAAAATATACCTATTTATTTTCTGCTATCAGCCGCTCGATGGCCGATTTCATCGCCCTGTCTCCGATGGTCGTTCCTATCTCCGCCCTTACGGAGTGATCCTTCGTGCCCTCCAAGGCTTCAGCCATAGCCTGATAGGTAGCCGACTGGCTGAACACTCCTTTCTGCTTCATCAGGTGCAGGATGTTGGCCACGAGTTTCCGGTTGAACGTAGTGTTCTTCTGTTTGCCCCTGTCCGTCACTACAGCTTGCACAGACGGCAACGCCAGCAACTTGTCCCATAGCATCCCGTAGGCCTCTGTGCTCCAGTCGGCAGAAAGCAACGTCTTCACCTTCATCACATAAGTCTTGATGTCGGCAAAGTTCTGATGTCCCTCCTCCGTGCGTGCATACCTTTCTAATAAGATGATGGAGGCACAGACCTCGTAGAGTTCTTTGCGCGATACGCGCTGATAATATAGTCCCTCGGCCAGCTTCTCGTGATTACGATAGTCGCGAAGTCTTAGCCTGGGCATTCCTCTGAACCACTCTTCCAGCTTTGCCAGTTCCTCTCTGACGGTTCGCCCGCTAGTTGCTATGTGATACTCGAAGTTGACCATCAGTTCACCCTCCGTCTCGGCCATCTGGGAGAGTTTCTCCAGTTGAGCCTCCAGCAGTTTGTGCTTCGGATGGTCTGACGACCTCGTTTGGTCTGCCTCAACGTCAGCAAGCAAGTCTCTCTGCTGTTCCAGCCGCTCCTTCAGTTCTTTGTCCAGTTTCAGCCTTGCAGCCTTACGTAGATTTTTCAATATACGGTCACGCCACAGATTGTCTTCATAGCAGATGGAAAGATGCGACAGCGGCAGATAACACTCCGTCATCGAGGCCAGCCTCTCGGCATTATCCACCGTGGGCATCAGCTTTGACAATCTCGGCGCAATAGCTGTCAACGAGCGTTCTGCTTCCGTATAGTTCATGCGCAACACCTCTTCCAGCGGATTCTCGGGCAGCACGCGTCCTCTGACAGCTGGAGTAGCGTTCTGAGGCCCATCGGGTATCTCAACAAACAGGGTTATCCATCCGTCGTTGCCTGTCACCACAGCGTCACACTGTCCCTCTTCGTCAAGCATCGGTTTGACCTCCAGGCAGCTGGTGCCCTTCACGTAGCCAACCTGCCGCGTATAGTCCGCATACACGGCTATGGCGTTCTCGTCATGCAGATTAGTCGGCTCGGCCACCAGCAGCAGCGGTGTGCCGGGTTTCAAGTGTTCGGTGATGAATTCGTGGGCAGCGGCAGTTGCTTCTTCTCGTGGCAACCCGCGCCCTATCTGATAGGATATGCCTGTAACTTCAAATTCTGCCATCTTGCCTGTTGAAAATTCGGAGCGCAAAGGTACAAAAAATCCCGCATCTATAAGCGGATGCGGGAGAGAATTTTGAGTTAAAGATTGCAAATCCCTATATTGCCGCCACCTTGTTCAATTCGTTGCGGATGGCGCGGTTGATGAAGTCGTTGATTGTCGTGCCCGATGCAGCCACGAAAGCCGCTACGCGCGAATGTAGTTCAGAGGGCATCCTCAGGTTCAGCTTGCCGCTGTAAGGCTTCTGAGGCTCCACGCCGTCAGCCTTGCAGCCCTCGATGTAGCTGTCGATGCCAGCCTCGAAGTCCTGCCTGAGTTCGTCGAGCGTCTGCCCCTCATAAGCTATCAAGTCCTTGCCCATGCCCTGCACCTTACCCATCAGGCAGTTGTCCTCCCGGCTGTATTCCACGCTACCCTTGTAGCCCTTGTACTCTAAGTAATCCATAATCCTGAGGCAACTTCTATTGTTTATTTTCGCTTTCGATGATTTCCTTGATTACACGGCTCATCTTCTCACTCTTAATCTGTGTTCGATAATGCACATTCACTCCCGCTTCCTGCATGCACTTGAAGAAAACTTTGGCACAGGCTATCTTAACCTTCTCTTCTGGCCGGAGGTCATTATCTAAGCTGTTTACATCCTTAGTCTCGACAACCAGATTCAGCTCTTTACTACCGTCTTTGCGTTCTACGACATACATGAAGTCAGGACTATAGCTCGAACTTGCAATTGTGGGTATGGCAATGCTGCCGCGAGGTATTTTGCCGAACACCGTAACTTTTGCAATTTCAACTTTGTTGATGATGTTATCTCTCTCTAACGGGGAGTCATAGGCAACGGTATCATAGAGATATGTTTCCAGAGGGTTGACATCCTTCTCGATATTCACACCTATCAACCCAGCCTTGATGGCTTGATTCGGCTTGCCATCGTAGGTCAATTTTGTGTCTCTAGGGATGAAGTCGGTCTTCGAATAATTGAACTTGCCCATCAGATTTGCTGTGAACCAATCGTATATTGTATGAATGTTCTTGTTAAGCGAGTACTCACTGAACCACCTCCTCGTATCTTCACCCTCATGCGTTCTGGCGTACTCAGTAGTTGCACGATGAAGGATGGAGATAGGCACGGCCGTTGCATTACTTAACCGACGAAGATACTCGCCGTATGCGATATGGCGGCTGATGACTGGTATCTCATATCCAGAGTCTTGGGCAATCCCCATTCCGTCTTGCTGGGCTTCCAACTTCACACGCTCACTTGTCACGTGAATGTCATCGGTAAATAGCAACAGACCTGGCAATTCCTTTTCAAGAAGCTCACCAATCTGACTTTGGAATGAAAGTATATATTTGGTGGTTATCTTCTTCCAAAGTTTCTCAATTTCTTTGAACTTTTCCTGCCTGATCCTGATGGGCTCCTTACGCTCTTTGTTTCTGTCCTGCACCTTGCCGGAGTTGTAGTCTTTAGGCCGCAATTCAGGAAACTTGTTCAGGAAATCCAGCATGTGTTCCTTCTTGACAACGATAAAGCTGCCACTTTCCTCAATCATCTCGTTTATTTCAGCCAGCAGCTGGAATACGTTAATATTGCGCTTTTCTGCTATTTCTTTAAAGTCAGACAATGAGAATTTCCCGAACTGCCTGCTCGTCTGCAATTCTCCATTGATCTCTGCCACGAGTTCGCTTGCGAAACTTACTTCCGACTTGTCAACAATATAGTTGAGCATAAAATCCTCGCCTTTCACTCTGCGGCCAGTGACATCTACCGGCAAACGAAGGCCACGCCCCACTTCCTGCATCTTGCTGATTTCGCTACCGCTGGAACGAAGCTTGCAGATAGTAAAGACATTGGGGTTGTCCCAACCTTCTTTCAGCGTCCATTTTGAGAAGAGGAAACGGCGTGTGTTCCAGCTGCCATCCTCACGCCTGAACTGGAGCAATTTCTTTTTCCCGTTCAAGATTTCATCAACCTCGTCGGCTATATTCTGGTCAGTATCCTGATTGTCGCGAGCGAAATAGCCACCAGCACAGGCATGCAAATCACTGAGCGATGCTTCCAAATAGTTGCGATATTCGTCAGATATGGGCTGGCGAAGCTCATGTTCTATTTGCTGTTTAAGTATATTCTCAAATTTCTCTCGTAGCCATGGGGCTGTACCATCTTCACGGTCTCGGAACGAGTCAACGTCCTCGATAAAGAACAAGGCAAGCGTCCGAATTTTTGGCGAACGTTCAAAATTCTCCTTCTCAATCTCAAAGTGCCGTTTCAAGGCAAGGGACATCATCTGCTCTTGATACGACACGCTATAAGAATCAACAAAGAACGACTCTTCCTTGTTCAGGTCTTTGCCGTTGGAAAGCGTTACAAATTTCTTACTGATGCCTGTGATGCTAATGCCGCTGAAAGCCTCGTCTATCTGGCTGAGGGAGTCACCCACAGAGAGCGTGAAATGTTTCTTGATTTTCCCGTTGTTGTCCGACAAAGTGAATTTTGCATAGTTTGACTTGCCACCTTCAAACTCTGTCAACTTTACCTTGCCTATCTTGCTATCCTCAGAACCCACATGCTCCTTGGCGACACCCTTGATGAGGTTTTGCTTGAAGGATTCATAGGCGTTTAGGTCGTAGAGCAGGTTGTGATAGTCTTTCACTGCCTTTTGTCCCCTGCCTGCTGAGTGCTCTGGGAATGTTGCGCCAAAACGAATGATGCACTGGGGCTTCAGATTGTCAGTGATACTCTGGTAGGTTTTACCGCTCTCCTTGAATTTGTGCGGCTCGTCTATCAGCACAAACGGATGAGTGGCTGCTATAGCCTCAAACGGCTTGTAATAGCTTTCAACACCGCTGTCGTACTTGGTGCTTTTCAGTACCTTGCCTGAAGTAAGCAGGGCCATATTGGTGAGAAGTACGTAGATTCGTCTATTGTCGTGGAGTGTGCCTTCCACAAATTTGCGCACTTCGCCAGGGAAAAGATTCCTTCCCTTCTTTTTCTTGCTGCTGTTATTGCTGGCTTTAAGGACGCAGAGATCAATATCAGTCTTGTACCCTCTTTCGTCTCTGAAATGCCGTCTGACGTATGGGTCTGAAATAAAGTCTTTTGTACCAGCCTTGATGGGCAGAGTGGGAACAATGATGACGAACTTATTGATACCATACCGCTTGAACAACTCATACATGATGTGGGTATAGACGTATGTCTTGCCCGTACCAGTCTCCATCTTAATATCAAGAGAAAGATAATCTCCTGCGGCATCGTAACCTGCATAGTCAACAATCCCTTCATTCCGTTGCGTTCTTTCCACACGGCGTTTCAACGTTGCCGTTGACTCTTCTGACGCAAAGTCGAACACAGGATTCTCGTAGTACTTGCGCTCTCTGTTAATGCCGAGTTCTGAGAACAAGTTGGCAATAAGTTCTACAGGTTTCTCCTGGTGCTCAAGCCCTGTTTCTAATAGTAAATCCATAGTCTTCCCAGCTTAATATCTTACGTCAACCGTTATGTTTGTGCCGCTCTCATTGTCTTTGAGGGCCGGTATGTCCTTTTTCAGCATCAGCATTTCTGGCAGTGAGAAACTATAGCCAAACACGACGATGGTGGCTGGATGGAAATCCATGACGTCACGCTCGTACTTCTCCATCAGGCCAGTCATAGCCTGCTCGTTAAAGCCTTCATCAATCAGATACAGGTGCTTGTCTATATAGTAGGCTGTATAACCGCCGAGTTTCACATGCTGCACTTCTGCTCCCAATCCGTAGTGGTCATCACACAACCACGTAGTGAGCACAGCCTCTTTGCCACCCATGAGCTTCAGCATCTCTGGTGCTCCCACAAATTCAAGAGGCTTAAACTCTTTCAGCTTATCAATGGTTTCTTCAGGCAGTTCCTGGAGCGTGTAGTGCTTGAAGCCGAAGTCGCCAGCGTACATGGGATGATCATTCTTGATCTTCTCAGCAGAACGGCGAATCCTATCCATTCCAACTTCATCAATTGTCTTATAGCCCATTGTTCGAGCTGCAGAGTCCTTGCCTAACATTTCAGGTAACTGTACAAGGATATATTTTCTGTTACCGTCCAAATCTTCTGCATTACACTCCATAATCGCTTGTGCAGATGTGCCTGATCCTGAGAAGAAATCTACAAATATATCGTCACTACCCATTGCCTGTCTGATAACAAGCTTTATTAAATCTACAGGTTTAGGGAAGTCAAAAACTTCTACGCCATCAAAAAGATCTCTGATTTCCCTTGTTCCTTGTGTATTATAAGCTGTTTTGAGAATCGTGCTATATCCAGCAACAGTATTCTTTAGGTCTTTTACAAATTTCTTCCTTCGAGGCCGTCCTGTAGGCTTGAGAGGAAATATTATTTCATTATTTGCTATCAGTTCTTGCATACGAGACGGAGCGTAACGCCAACCCGTATCTGGGCAACCATAGTTTACTCCATTATGGATAAGGTCATAATGCAGGTTCGGCCTCTGTTCCTTTGTTGCAAGCCCTGTCATATCTGCACTCATCCAGTCACCGCGAGGGTCATTGTCTGGATTGGAATACTTGCTCATGTCTGTACTCTGCCCTGCAATTCTTGTCTCGTCCATCCTACTATAGCTAAGAAGATATTCATGGTCAACTGACACACCCGTTACGGCACGGTTGTCGACCATTTGTCTTCTTTTCCAAATAAAACAACCCAAGAAATTCTCCGGCCCAAAGACTTCGTCACACAGCAGTTTCAGGTTAGCCTGTTCATTGTCGTCTATGGAAATAAAGATAACGCCGTCATCTGTCAGCATCTCCCTTGCCTTCTGCAGGCGAGGCAGCATGAATGTAAGCCATGCAGCATCACTGCACGTGCTGCCGTCGTTGAAACCGAGAATACGCTCAGCTATCTCCTCGTCAATATTTAACTTTTCTGCTAATTCTTCTTTCTTGAACCCGAACTTGTCGTTATAGACAAACCCATCCGAGCCTGTGTTATACGGTGGGTCAATATAGATGCATTTCACCCTTCCGGCATACGATTTCACAAGGTGTTTCAGTGCCTCAAGATTGTCACCACTGATGTATATATTCTCGCTGTTGATGTTTTCTGGCTTACTGTTATGCTCTACATCTGGAACAATAACCGTTGTCGAATCCATACCAGCCAGCATCCTTGCATAGCTTTTGCCCAGAAAATCGAAACCCTGGTTCTCCTTCACCAAATCCACTTTGTCCGATATCATGGACTCAAACTTAGCCATGTCGAACTTCCCCTCATTGTTAAAACAGTCAGCGAAGTCTCTGTGCAGGAGTTCCATCACGCTGCTGTTGGGCCTCACCTCTTTATTGTTCTCGATTATATTCTTTATCATGCCGATTTATGTTTTAACAAAGCGCCCGGTGTCGCTTTTCCAATATGTAGTGTCACCGCCCATTTGTGCCGAAGCGCGGGCATAGACGGTGCAAAATTACGCATTTTATTTCTATTTCTCCTCCTGAAACAGAAAAAAATAACAAATTGTTTGGAATATTGCAGGGAAATGCCTATCTTTGCAACGTGAAAGGAGAAGCCAGGTAGAGCCACGATGTGCGGAACGGTGGCATCTGTGTGATGATGAGCAATTCGACCTTGCCGCTTGGTTTCCTTCACTCAATACATCCCGACCTTGTCACTCTGTGGCAGGGTCGGATTCTATTTTTACATAGCGTTTGCCGTTGAACTCGTATTTGTCAGTTCGCCTTCACGCTCGATGATGCGGCTGCAGTTGAACCCTGAGGGCTCCATCAACTTGATCAGCATAACCGACTACTTTTCTTCTTCCTCTCTCCTTTTCTGGATGGCCGCATAGCCAATCTCAGGTAATGCCGTGGGGTGAGTGCCCTGATTCTGAAGTTCTGTCAGAGCGTCGCTGATAGCGTCAAGCTGGGCACGGGTCAGCTCGTTGATTTCATTCTGGTCGGCCAGGGAGTCGTTCATGTCGGTACACAGTTGCTTGATCTCTGCTCGGATCTGCTCCAGCTGCAGTTGGGTGTTGCTGACGATGAGCAATGCCTCTTGCATCTGGAAAAAAGCACGCATGATGCTGATGTTGGCCTGAACGGCAATTTCCGACCTCAGCAGTCCTGACAGCATGGCGATGCCCTCGCGTGTGAACGCAAAGGGGAGATACTTACTATGCTGACCGCGTCCCGCCTTTAAGGTGAAAAAATTGCACCTTAAAGCGTCATACTCTTCCTTCGTCAGCTCGAACATGAAGTCAGAGGGGAACCTTTCAATGTTGGCTCGGACAGCCCTTTTCAGGTTCTTGGTCTCAACCATGTACAGTTCGGCAAGGTCGGAATCCAACATCACCCTGCGGCCACGTATCTCGTAGATTTTTCGCTTTATAGGTTCTAATGCGTCCATTCTGTTTATGAATATTTGTTTTAGGCTGCAAATTTACAAATTCTTTCGCAGAACAAAGCGGAACTCGGCAGAAAATACACATTATTTAATGCCCTCGGCCAGATGGCCGATGCTGTCCGAATTCTGTGCTATATATTCCTTTGCTCTCATAATGCCGCAATTTTGAGTGCAAACATGGGGACAGTACTGTCCCCATGTTCGATGAACCAGACGCATGGCGCAAGCATATACCGTATAATATTACCTGAACAGCTCACTGTGACTGCCCAGTCGTACCAACTCGATAACGTCTCTATTCTTGTCATACCATATCAGCAGAAAATCACCATTGATGTGGCATTCCAGACAACCTTTATACTTCCCGCTTAAAGTTTCTGAGGATTATTCCTATACCGTTTCAGGTCTTTCTTATACTGGCTAGTAGGCTGTAGTTTCTTCATTCTTCGTTCAGAATGTCGTTAAACATATCATCTACATTGTCGTAGACCTTGTTAGGATTGTGTCCCGACATGGCTTCCATAATAGCTGCCTTAGTCGTGTCGTTCGGCTCATTAAAGATGTGGTCGAGAAGCACACTCTCCACATAGTTGTTGAGGGTCCTGTTTTCTCTGACAGCGTTGCTCTTCAGTCTCTCCAACAGGTCGGCCCTAAGTCGGAATGATGCAGGTTTCCTGATAATTGTTATTGCCATATTTGTAATACAATTAAATATTTTCGACCGCAAAGATAATACTTTTTATTTATATAGCTATACATTTTCCTTATTATTTTTGTCTTGTTATGAAAAGCGTTGAATCAAAAACAACGTATTAAAATGGAGAAATTAGATGATCAAAATTGCAGGAGTTACAAGAACTCGCATTGCATCACAGTGTTAAGAAGCACAAGTCTTTGGCAGACAAACACAAGGGGCCAGGACTAGCCACACTGCCCACATTTTTACACAACTTTTAATAAAGATGACATAATGACAAAGTGACATCGTGACATTAAGGAGGTTTGAACATGCAGAAACTGGTCTGAAAAATGAGAGGATTAAATTATAATAAATAATATAATATTATAATATTATATTATTTATTAATTGCATCTATGAATCTTAGAAAGTGCTTAATGTCACTTTGTCACGATGTCATTGTCACTATCCGGGTGTCCTTAACACAATTTTTCGGTAATAGTATAAATCCTGCCCGCCCGCGGCGAACCGTAATCTTCGAAGCCCGGAAATTACGGCATCGGGGGTCGTGTATTACGGCTCGCTAATTTTGCCCCAATTCGTGCTGAAAATTGCGATTAAGCGAGAGCAAAGCTATGCTTGCATGAGCTCTGCCGAGCGTGAGCAAATTCGATGAATTCTTCATCAAAATCGCCCCAAATCGAACGCAGGAATTTGGAACTGCGCGAAAAATGTAGTACCTTTGCAGTGACAAAATTATTCTAATAACCATTTAAAACATTTTTACGACTATGGCAAAGATTATGTACGTATTGAAGAAGAACACGAACGAGAAGAGCGACAACTTCGGACGCTGGTTCGCCCAGGTGAAAAGCCTTGAGACCCTGGGACTCAGGAAGATGGCCGACCACATTGCCGAGCATGGCTCACTCTACACGTCAGACGTGGTGTTCGGCGTCCTGGAGAAGTTCCGCAAGTGCTGCATCGAGCAGCTGCTCAACTCCCGGAAGGTGAAGATTGAGGGCCTGGGAACCTTCTACACCACCTGCGAGAACAAGAAGGGCGGAGCAGAATCGAAGGAGAAGTTCGTCACGCAGGACATCAAGGCACTGCACATCCGTTTCCTGCCCGAGCAGACCGCCGAGATGGACATCTCGAGCCGGCAGTTCATCAAGCGCGCCGAGTTCATCAACGCCGACACCTGGGTCAACGGCAAGGAGGAGCAGCCGCAGCCTGAGCCCTAAATGAAGAGTGAAGAGTGAAGAGTGAAGAATTTGCTACCACCCGGGAGGTAATCATAATTACTCATTACTAATTACTAATTACTAATTAAAAAAAAAATTACCATGAAGAACAAGGAAACGTGGAGGGTCATCCTCCAGATCATCGCGAGCATCGTCTCGGCAGCACTCACCGCACTGGGCACCACGAGCTGCATGGGCTACGGCCCCGTTACGCTCTGAGCCTGAAGCACACGAAGACAGAATCCGTAGATTTCCCACACTCTGAGGGAACTGCGGATTTTGTTGTGTTGTCCCCGCATTATTGCCCCCACTTTCCAAGGGGCTCTCAATTCCCGTCTTGCCCTTTATTTACGGTCATTCTGCGTTAATATTCGAAAAATGCTTCTTCGTTACAACCTTTTTTCGTAACTTTGCCAATAAATTGGCGAACTTACTTCATCTCGGCAAAAAAAGAAACGAGTTTCTTTGTTTTGCTCTCGATTTTTCGTAACTTTGGCTCCGCCGAAGTTACTTGCACTCGGAAATGCAAAGAAAAACGCGTTTTTCTTTTGCGTTTCACTCGTTTTTTCGTAACTTTGCATTCTATAAATCATGATTTACAAAGAACTTTGGCACCGGCTGATGCCATTATACGACGAGAATGAGGCTAAGGCCATAGCACGCATGGTCTATGAAGAGAGGTTTGGCCTGACGCTAAGCGACCTGCTGATGGGGCGCGATGCTGACCTGCCCCACGAAGAGCTGGAGCAGCTGGCACAACGGCTTGAACAAGGCGAACCCGTTCAATATGTGTTAGGCAAAGCCGACTTCTGCGGCCGTAGCTTCCATGTAGAGCCAGGTGTGCTGATTCCCCGACCTGAGACCATGGAGCTAATCAGACTTGTCAACGCTAACGGGCAGCAACCATCACCCAACACCATTCTCGACATCGGCACGGGCTCGGGCTGCATCGCCATTACGCTGGCACTCAACCTGCCAGAGGCTGAGGTGACGGCGTGGGACATATCAGACAAAGCGCTGGCGGTGGCCCGGGGGAATGCTCAAAGGCTGGGCGCCAAGGTGCAGTTTGAGAAACGTGATGCACTACAACCGCCCGACGACATCAGCCGCTGGGACATCATTGTGAGCAACCCGCCCTACGTCTGTGAACGTGAGAAGAAACAAATGGAGCGCAACGTGCTCAACTGGGAACCACCGCTGGCACTATACGTTCCAGACAACGACCCCCTGCTGTTCTATCGCAGCATAGGGTGCTATGCCCAGAAGGCATTAAAGCCTAAGGGATGCTTACTGATGGAGATGAACGCCTTGTATGGTGACAGTATGTTAAATCTTATGGAAAGCATTGGTTTTACTCATGTTCAACTATACAAGGACCAATTCGGAAAAGACAGATTTATAACAGCTTACCTATGAAACAGGAAATCAGCGAAAAGGAAGCCCTGCTGCGCCTCGCTGCACTATGCGCACAGGGAGAGCACTGCCAGTGGGAAATGACCGAGAAACTGCGGAAGTGGGAAATCGGTGAAGAGGCTCAGGCACGCATCATGCAGAAACTGGTGAGCGGGCGCTATGTCGATGACGAACGCTTTGCCAGGGCCTTCGCCATGGACAAGGTGCGCTACAACAAATGGGGGCGCCGCAAGGTGGAGCAGGCTCTCTGGCAGAAACGCATAGATGATGACATCCGACAGCGCGTGCTCGACGACATCAGCGATGAGGAGTACCTGAACATTCTGCGGCCTCTGCTGAAGCAGAAACGGCGTACGACAAAAGCTGCCAGCGACTACGAGCTGGACCAGAAACTTATACGTTTTGCCGTAGGACGCGGCTTCACGTTCGACATCATACGGCAATGTATTGACGTAGATGAAGAAAACTATGAACCTTATTAGTTCCCTGCTTGACCTCATTGCGCCACGCGGCTGTGTGATGTGCGGCCACCGGTTAGACACTGACGAAGAATTTTTATGCCGCGCGTGTAACGGCGAACTGCCCCGCACACAGTTCCATCTGGATCCCTATGAGAACAAAATGGCACAAATGTTCTGGGGACTGATACCCGTGGAACGGGTGACGGCTCTTTTCTACTACACACCAAGCACCAAGACCAGTCAGATTGTCTATGACCTGAAGTATCACCACCAGCCAGACATCGGCGTCAGCATGGGTCAAGTGGCCGCCAAGGAAATCAAGGATAGCGGGTTCTTCGAGGGTATCGACGCCATTGTCCCCATCCCACTCACCCCGCAACGTCAACAAGAGCGCGGCTACAACCAAAGCATGATGATAGCCAAAGGCATCAGCCGCGTGACGGGCATCCCCATCGCAGATGATGCCGTCGTCCGCCTGCACTTTGACCAAAGCCAGACACACCTTGACCGATGGGAGCGTTTGAAGAATGTAGAACAACAGTTTCAGGCTACCGATAAAGCCACGCTACTGAAAGGCAAGCACGTCCTGATGATTGATGACGTCACCACCACCGGGGCCACCATCATTGCCTGTGCCTCGGCCCTGCACCCTAAGAAGGAGCACATCCGTTTCAGCGTTCTCACTTTAGGCTTCACATACAGCTGATTTCATAAAATAGATGAAAAACTTTGGTCGTGTGGCAGAAAAACTATACTTTTGCAAATCGTTAAATACATAGACAAACAATTATGGACAATATCAAGAAACTGTTTGCCAGAAAACTACTGGAGATAAAAGCTGTCAAGCTTCAGCCTGACGAGCCCTTCACATGGGCCAGCGGATGGAAGTCACCCATCTACACCGACAACCGCAAGACATTAGGTTTTCCCGACGTACGCTCGTTCGTCAAGTTGGAACTGTGTCATGCTGTCCAACTGTATTTCCCAGAGGCAGAAGCCGTTGCCGGCGTGGCTACGGGAGCCATCGCACAGGGCGCGCTGGTGGCCGACCAGTTAGGACTGCCATACGCCTACGTGCGTCCGAAGCCGAAAGACCACGGCATGGGCAACCAGGTGGAGGGTGAACTCAGGCAGGGAGCCAAGGTCGTCGTCATAGAAGACCTCATTTCAACCGGAGGGTCCAGCCTGAAGGCCGTCAAGGCGCTCAGGGAGTACGGCGTAGAGGTTGTTGGCATGGTGGCATCGTTCACCTATGGCTTCCCCGTAGCCGAAGAGGCCTTCCGCGAAGCTGGTGTCACGCTCATCACACTGAGCGACTACGAGGCCGTACTGGAAACAGCCGCCGAGACTGGTTACATAAAGGAAGAAGACAAGGCCGTACTGGCCGAATGGAGAAAGAACCCAAGCGAATGGAGAATATGAGTACATTTGAAAGCAGCATCAAGCAAATACCTTATCCTCAGGCTGCCGTCTATAGGAACCTGAGCGACCTGAACAACCTGGAGAAGGTACGCGACCGCGTGCCCGAAGACAAAGTGAAAGACTTTACTTTCGACCACGACACAGTGAGTATTAACGTTGACCCTGTGGGACAGCTCACCCTGCGCATCTGTGACCGGGAAGAGCCTAAGTGCATCAAATTTGAGACAGCACAGTCACCCCTGCCCTTCAACCTCTGGATTCAGGTTCTGCCCGTCACCGAGACAACGAGTAAGATGAAACTGACGCTCAAGGCCGACATTCCCTTCATGCTGAAAGGCATGGTCAGCGGGCCGCTGCAGGACGGGCTGGAGAAGATTGCCGACGCATTGGCACAGGTTCCTTATGTTTAAGGACTAACGTTATACCGAAATACCGAAATCAGACTATGGCAAATAAGCTTTGGGAGAAGAACTACGAAATAAACAAGGAGATTGAACGCTTCACCGTAGGCCGTGACCGCGACATGGACCTCTACCTCGCCAAATATGACGTACTGGGCTCCATGGCCCACATCACCATGCTGCAGAGCATCGGACTGTTAGAGACCGGCGAGCTGCGCCAACTGCTTGACGAGCTGAAGAACATCTACGCCACTGCCGAGCGTGGCGAATTCATCATTGAGGACGGCATTGAGGACGTTCACTCACAAGTAGAGCTTATGCTCACACGCCGTCTGGGCGACATGGGCAAGAAGATACACTCCGGACGCTCACGCAATGACCAGGTGTTGGTTGACCTGAAACTCTTCACCCGTCATGAGCTCATGGCTGTAGCCGAACTGGTCAGCCAGCTCTTTGACGAGTTACTGCAGAAAAGCAATCAGTACCGTGAGGTGCTCATGCCTGGCTACACCCACTTGCAGATAGCCATGCCCTCGTCGTTCGGACTCTGGTTCGGTGCATACGCCGAGAGTCTTTGCGACGACATGCTCTTCCTGCAGGCAGCCTTTAAGATGACCAACCGCAACCCCTTAGGCTCCGCTGCCGGTTACGGCTCCAGTTTCCCCCTGAACCGCCAGATGACCACCGACCTGCTGGGGTTTGACACCATGAACTACAACGTGGTGTATGCACAAATGGGGCGTGGCAAGACAGAGCGTAACGTGGGCTTCGCACTGGCTACCATAGCCGGCACACTGGCAAAGATGGCCTTCGATGCCTGCCTGTTCAACTCGCAGAACTTCTCGTTCGTCAAGCTGCCCAAGGAGTGTACCACCGGCTCCAGCATCATGCCCCACAAGAAGAACCCCGACGTCTTCGAGCTCATACGCGCCAAGTGCAACAAGCTGCAGGCACTGCCCCAGCAGGTGACGCTCATCATGAACAACCTGCCCGTGGGCTATTTCCGCGACCTGCAGATTATCAAGGAGGTCTTCCTGCCTGCCTTTGACGAACTGAAGGACTGCCTCTCCATGTGCGCATACATTATTAACAAAATGGAGGTTAACCGCCACATCCTCGACAATCCCATGTACGACCCCATGTTCTCTGTTGAAGAGGTCAACCGTCTCGCCGCTGCGGGCATGCCCTTTCGCGATGCCTACAAGAAGGTGGGACTCGACATTGAGGCAGGCCGCTTCACCCCCGACAAGAACCTGCACCACACCCACGAGGGCAGCATGGGCAACCTCTGCAACGACCGCATACAGGCACTCATGAACTCCGTGCTCGAAGGGTTCAACTTCGAGAAAGTCCTTACTGCCGAAAAACAGCTCCTCGCCTTATGATGAAGAAACTCTTTACCCGGGCATTACTTCCTGTCTTCGGACTGTTGCTCCTCTCCGCATGCAACGCAGAGAGTGAGTTCAGCAGCTCACCCTGCTACTTTGCATTCCAGAACGGCACCTTCCTCGACCAGACACTGGCCTCCGCCATGAATCCTAACTCAAGGGGGGTGTTCTGCCAAATCAGCGAGTCAATGAGCAGCGGCATCAGCTACGTCAACTTCATGAACAACCAGGGGCTGTCCTCCCAGCAGAAAGAGACCGTCCTCGAACAGCGCACCAGCTACGTCATTGGCATCAACAACGGCATCATCGTGGGGTTTCAGGCACTCAACGAAACGCCCAACGGCGGCTTCACCGCCTACGACCTGCAATGTCCTAACTGCACCAGGAAGCACAACTCGTACACCAACCCCCGCTACCGCCTCACCATGGATGCCGCCGGCACCGCCACCTGCACCAACTGCAACAAGCACTACAACATGAACAACCGCGGCATCATTCTGGACGGAGAAGAGGGCGACGTCAACCTGACGCAATACGTGGCAACCACTACCGGGCCACTCGGCTATCTGCTGGTGCACAACCGTTAAGAGGTAAAAAAACGTTAAAAAACAAAGGCGGACGCAAAAAACTTTCAATGCTCAACGCTCAACTCTCAACTTTTTATTACCTTTGCAACCCACAAGCCGCGATGGTGGAATGGTAGACACGAGGGACTTAAAATCCCTTGGCCAGGAATGGCTGTGCGGGTTCGAGTCCCGCTCGCGGCACTTGCCAAAGGCAAGAAGGAGTTTAGCGGGCTTATTAAGCCCGCTTATAGTTTCACCCTAACCTAAATTATATGCTCGTAAAAACATATTGTGCAGCAGTCAATGGTCTTGACGTAACAACCGTTCAGGTAGAGACAAGCATGTCACGAGGCATGCAGCTACACATGACGGGACTGGCTGACACGGCAGTAAAAGAAAGCTACGACCGCATCAAGGCAGCATTGATCAATAACGGTCTGAAAATGCCCATGATGGATATTACCATCAACCTTTCACCTGCCGACATCAAGAAAGAGGGCTCTGGCTATGATCTCCCTATTGCCATTTCCATTCTTGCTGCAAGCGACAAAGTCGCTCTTGAGCTGCTTGATAAGTTTATGCTGGTGGGAGAACTGGGACTCGACGGTAAACTAATGCCCATCAAAGGTGCCCTGCCCATTGCCATTCGTGCACGCAAAGAGCAATTCAAAGGTCTGATAGTGCCTCGCCAGAACATCCGCGAAGCCGCCGTGGTCAACAATCTCGATGTCTATGGCATGGACAGCCTGATGGATGTCATTAATTTCTTCAATGGGAAATCAGACATTGAACCCACCCGAATCAATACTCGCAAGGAATTTTACGAGCAGCAGAACCACTTCGAGCTCGATTTCTCCGACGTTCGTGGTCAGGAGAACGTAAAAAGAGCACTTGAGGTAGCAGCAGCGGGCGGACATAACCTCATTATGATCGGTCCCCCGGGTAGCGGAAAATCCATGTTGGCAAAACGACTGCCCAGCATTCTGCCACCCCTCTCACTGGCCGAGAGTCTGGAAACCACGCAGATACACTCTGTAGCAGGCAAGCTCGCACGTGACACCAGCCTCATCACCCAGCGTCCCTTCCGCAGTCCTCACCACACCATATCCCAGGTTGCACTCGTTGGCGGGGGTCAGAACCCGCAACCTGGCGAAATAAGCCTTGCACATAACGGTGTCTTAT
>FLNV01000227.1_pt1 | contig 26970 bp, 19 predicted proteins | sample 1140351 | NCBI WGS metagenome assembly FLNV01 (sample SAMEA3878207, study PRJEB12797) | bioreactor metagenome | biome: Moose rumen | place: Sweden | collected 2011-10
TCTTCTCGTCTTCCTTTCTTCTTGTCTTCATCAAAACGAGGCAACTTATTTTTTAATTGTTACTAAATAGAAAAACTTTGGAGCAGCGAGTGCAAAGTTAAGCTTGCTTAAACTTTGCCGAGTCGTGACAAAGTTCATGTGATAAATCGTAAATCGTAAATATCTTCACTCTTCCTTGTGCTTCTTGAACGACAGCGTCACGATATCGAATCCCATGTGGCGCAGGCTGTGCTTAGCCTCTTTCTTCACCATCTCAACGGCTGTCATGTCGTCAAGCGACAAGTGGGCGCTCACCTCCAGCTCGTCGGCGCTGTTCTTCCATATGTTCAGGTGACGGCAGTTCGCAACGTGGTCGTTCTGCTTCAGCACGTTCAGTACCTTTGCTGTGTCGATATGCTCGGGGAAAACAAGGAAACCCTTCTTCAGGTAGCCGTAAAGCAGTTTCACGGTGAAGCATAAAATCACCACTGCTGCTACGATCGTGGCTACAGGGTCGGCCCACGTGCAGGCGGGACTCACCAACAGGATGATGCCGGCGGCCATCACTACCACGGAGACGAACGTGTCGGCCATCATGTTCACGAACGCGCTCTTCATCCCGGTGGAGTGCTTCGCGTTCTTCTGCAATATCCAGGCCGTCAGACCGTTCACCAAGATACCCACTCCGGCAGTCACCGTCATCGCCAACCCGGCGGTGCAGTGAGAGAAGCCGCCTTTCAGCTTGTTCCATGCCAACAGCGTCACGAAGCCGACGGCAACGAGCAATATCACCGAGTTGATGAGAAGCGACAGGGCACTGTATTTCTTGTAGGTGGCTGCCTCTAGCTGATAGCTCGGAGTGGAGCGAAGGCGAAGGGAGAAGTAGGCCAGGGCCAATACCAACACGTCGCCTAGGTTGTAGCCGGCGTCAGTCACGAGCGACAACGAGTTTTCCTTCATACCAATCAGGGCCTCTGCGATGAGATATATGGCGTTGATGCCGATGCATACCTTGAGGGCCTTCAGGGCGGCAGAGGTGCTCACGTGGCTGTGGGAGTGTGAGTGCTCCGATGAATGTGAATGACTGCTCCCCGAATGATGATGCGAACTGCTTGAATGGCCGTCGTGATGATGGCGCTCTTTGTTTTCGTCCATTGTCTGTGCTTTATTGTGTTATTTTTTTCTTAGTTTGTTATTTCTCAGTGCAAAGTTAAGCATATTTTTTCGAATATTTACCCATTAAACCAAAAAAACTGACAAAACTGCGTGTTTTTAACCTTATCCACTGCATTTGGAATGGGAAATGGACCCTGACCTGCGTTTCTGTATTCAGCATTCGGCATACCGTCCGAATGCCAGGATTCATCATTCTCCGTTTCTCGTGCCTGAAGCAATTGGGAGGAAAACGAAACCTCTGACAAGAGGAAAATGAAGACTCCGAATTTGCATTTTTATAAAAAATATTACAATTGTAAAATCAGAGATAACAAACCACTTTCCCCCACCAAAAATTTGCTCTAAATGGGTGTTGATAATCAAGCATTTAATTTTTGTAAAGATAAAATTTTTAATTTCTGCAAAAAAAAATCCACAAAAAGTGGTTTATAGTGGTTTTTTTTTCTATCTTTGCAAAAAGTTTCGTTTCACTACGATTAAAACAACTAAAATAGACAACTCATGAGATTTTTCGGCGATTTTCCTGCGAAAGTGGACCCCAAAGGGAGGGTCATTCTCCCGGCCGCTTTCAGAAAGCTGCTCGAGGCGGAGAAAGAGCGAACGCTCGTCATCCGTCACGACTCCTACCAGCCGTGTCTCGTGATTTACCCTGAGTCGGTCTGGAACAGAATGCTCGATGAGCTGGAGGCTAAACTCAATAAGTGGAACCGCAGACACCAGGACATTCTCAGAAGATTCGTAGAAGGGGCCGAGAAATTCGAACTCGACGGAAACGGAAGACTGCTCATCAACAAGCGCAAAATGGACAGGGCGGGAATAAAGCAGGACATCATGTTCCTAGCCGTTAACGACAAAATTGAAGTCTGGGGTACGGAAAGGTACGTCGAGCATTTCGCTAACGAAGAAGGAGCGGCGGAAGAGCTCGAAAGCGTCATGTGCGATATGGATGAGTAGCTAGGCGGACAATCATTTGTCTGCCTATTGGAAAAATATGTGGAAATTGAATGAACCTTTTTTAAAACTAAGAGAACATGGCTGAAGACTATCACATACCCGTTTTGATGAAACAGAGCGTCGACGCGCTCAACATCTGCGACCACGGCGTATTTGTCGACACCACGTTCGGAGGGGGAGGACATTCAAAGGAGATTCTCAGAAGATTGCAGGGGAAAGGAATTCTCTATGGCTTCGACCAAGACTTGGAGGCTTACGAGAACTTCATTCATGAGAGAGACATATATGGCGACATCGATTCCTGTTTCCAGTTCGTAAGGAGCAATTTCAGATTCCTCAAGAACTTCCTCAGGTATTATGGGGTGGAGCAGGTCGACGGAATCCTGGCTGACCTCGGGGTGTCGTCCCACCATTTCGACAGCCCGGAAAGAGGTTTCTCATTCCGATTCGAGGCACCACTCGACATGAGGATGAACCAGGACGCACGCACCACTGCTGCCGACGTCCTCAACAACTACGACGAGAAACGGCTCGCCGACATCTTCTTCCTCTACGGAGAGATGAAGAACAGCAGGAAAGTGGCGGAGGCGGTGGCCAGAAAACGCAAAAACGGAAAGTTCCAGAACGTAGGAGACCTCATCGCCGTCCTTGAGCCTTTCTGCAAGCAACAGAGAGCGAAGAAGGACATGGCTAAGGCTTTCCAGGCGCTCAGGATTGAGGTCAACCAGGAGATGGAGGCGCTTAAGGAGATGCTCAATGCCGCGAAGGACATGCTCAGGCCGGGAGGTAGGCTCGTCGTCATCACTTACCACTCACTCGAGGACCGGATCGTCAAGAACATGATGAGGACCGGTAACTGCCAGGGAGACGAACAGAAGGACTTCTACGGAAACGTCATCTCGCCCTTCACGCCCGTCAACAGGAAGGTGGTCACACCCGACGAGCAGGAGATGCTGAGTAACCCAAGGTCCAGGAGCGCAAAACTCAGGGTGGCGGAAAGAAACTCCGAATCACGGAGCGATAATCAATAAGACAATATAACCCAAAATTTGATTTTTATCATATATACATTATTTATATTATAGTATAATGAATGAGCAGAACAACATAAACGACGACTTTGTGGAAATCAGCAGCGAGGAGGAGACAATTGTCGAGAACCCGGAGGCTGCCGAGGACCTGAAAAAGCAGGAGCAGAGGAAGGAAAGCATCGAGGCCATCAAGCGCTTCGCTGAGGATGAGGGTGGTGAGGACGACGAGAAAATATCCTTCCGGAAAGTCATGGGCGGAGACATCCTGATGTCTAAATTCTTCCTCAACCAGGTCATTTTCATCGTCTTCTGCGTCATTCTGCTCCTTCTCTATACGGGCAACAGATACGGAAGCCTACAGGACCTCATCCGGATCGACAGCCTCAGCATGGAGTACGAGCAGAAGAACAGCAAGGTCCTGTCACAGGCATCCAAGCTGCTCAACAAGAAGAGGCAGTCATCCGTGGAAAGAAAACTCATCGCGGCGGGCGACACCATGATGCTCAACAACAACCTCCCGCCATTCGCCCTCCCTAAAGAGAAAGAGGCAGACAATTAAGCAAATATATACCAAGACGGATCTACCTGATGACCGGCTGACGCATCTGGATTCGAAAAGTGAGAAAGCTATCAAGGTAACGACTGTTTTAAAGAAGTATTCAAGACTATGATGAAGTTCGACAAGAAATACATTACCGGAAAATTCCCATATATCGTGGGAGTCATCATCATCGTGTGCATTGCCGTCATCTATCAGATGGTCAAGGTCATGACCGTCGACAAGGAGGAGTGGATGGACTATAAGAAGCAGCATGTCGACGGAAAAATCGAGGAGGCGGAGCCTATCAGGGGAAACATCCTCTCGGCCGACGGGGGATACCTGTCAACCTCCATTCCGAAGCTCATGATTGCATGCGACCTCTATCCCAACATGCCAGTACTCAGGAAGAAGGACAAGCTCAAGGACCCGGAGAAATATCTCAAGGACTCACTCGAGCGGGTCAAGTATATCGATGAGCGGAAAAAGGAGTTCGAACCTTATATCGACTCCATCAGCAACGCTGTCGCAAGGCTATGCCCGGAAACCGAGAATGCTGACTCCGTCAGGGACAACCTCGTCAGAAGCCTCAACAAGACATCACGCCACTGCAACCTCTTCCAGGGACATCTGTTCGACTATAAGGAGTACCAGCAGCTCAAGCAACTGCCACTGTTCGACAAACCGGGTAAATATGCCAGCGGACTCAAACTCAAGGTCGTGAACTTCAGGGAGAAACCGTTCGGAAACCTGGCCAGCCGTACCCTCGGCGACCTCGTCAGGATTGACGTGGGTGACATGGAGAAGGCCAAGGACGTGGCAAAAGCGGGAATCGAGCTTAGGTATGACTCGCTGCTCAGGGGAAAACCGGGTATCAAGGCACGGAAAATCCTCCGCTCCAAGTCTAATGTCGTCGACATCATGCTCGAGCCGCAGGTCGACGGATACGACGTGCTCACTACGCTCGACGTCACCATGCAGGACATCTGCGAGAAAGCCCTCAAGGAGAAGCTACAGGAGGTCAACGCGGAGTTCGGAGTGTGCATTCTCATGGACGTTCACACGGGCGACATCAAGGCTATGGTCAACCTCAACCGTGTGGAGGAAGGGGTATATATCGACAACCTCAACAATGCGGTCGGAGCGATGATGGAACCGGGGTCTACCTTCAAGACGGCATCAATCATGGTGGCTCTCGACGACGGTGAAATCACCATGAACGACATGGTCGACACCGGTGGAGGAGAAGTGGAGATGTACGGACGGAAGATGCGCGACAGCGGAGGAGGTCACGGACGGATCGACGTCAAGTCGGCGGTCAAGTACTCCTCAAACATCGGAGTAAGCCGACTCATCGACAGCCACTACAAGAACGACCCTCAGCGATTCGTCAACGGACTCAGAAGAATCGGTATCGGAAGCCCCATCGGATTTGAGATCCCGGGCACCGTCAACCCGCTCATCCTCGGACCGGAAGAGAACAAGAAATACTGGTCGAAGGTATCACTGCCATGGATGGCCATCGGATATAACTCACAGCTGCCCCCGATATCCATCTGCACTTTCTATAACGCCATCGCCAACAACGGAAGGATGGTAAGGCCAAGACTCGTAAAAGGCATTGCAAAGAACGGTGAGGTCGTTGAGGAATTCCCTGTCGGAGTCATCAACGAGCATATATGCAAGGACACCACCGTACACGCCATACAGGAAATCCTCAAGGAGGTGGTCAACGGACAAGGGGGTACGGGAAAACGCGCGAAGAGCAAGTATTTCTATATCTCGGGAAAGACGGGAACGGCACAGGTGGCCGACGAGAAGGGCGGATACCATTCGGCCAACCCGAGACATTACGTCTCTTTCTGCGGATACTATCCGTCGGACAACCCGCAGTACACCTGCCTCGTCTCAATCAAGACTGCACACAACCCCGTTTCGGGAGGAGCGACCGCGGGACCTGTGTTCCTCAAGATTGCGGAGCAGGTATATTCAAAGCATGTCACAACCAACATACGATTGGCCTGCGACACCACCAACTCTGTCGTACCCGTCGTAAAGAACGGTAACATGGCGGCGGCGAAGAACGTGCTGACAGCGCTCGGACTCACGCCTAGGGTCGAGTCCGACGGATCCTCTCTCTGGGGAAAGGCGTCGGTCAACAACAACACGCTTGTCATTCAAGGAAACGACGAGAACTGGTCACAGGTGCCGGACCTCACGGGCATGGGGGCGCGCGACGCACTCTACGCCCTCGAACTCAGGGGCATGAAAGCCACTATCCGCGGATGCGGAAAGGTGGTGGAGCAGAGCATCAAGCCGGGAACCGACGTCAAACGGGGCACCATCGTCAAAATCAAACTTGGGTAATAAATCAAACTACATAAAATATAAATCATAAATAAATATAATGAAACTAAGTGATATCATCAAATACGTGGAGGTGAAGGAGGTGGCCGGAAATACCGACATCGACATCCTGGACCTACAACTCGACTCAAGGAAGGTGCAGAAGGGCTCACTCTTCTTCGCAGTGAAGGGAACGGCGGCCGACGGACATAATTTCATCCCCAAGGCACTGGAAAGCGGAGCGGCTGCAGTGGTCTGCCAGACCTTTCCGGAGCAGATTCCCGTGGGAGTCACCTTCGTCAGGGTGGAGAACACGGAGCAGATCGTCGGACAGATGGCTACCAACTTCTACGACAACCCGACATCGAAACTCACACTTGTCGGGGTGACTGGAACCAACGGAAAAACCACCATCGCTACCGTCCTCTACAATATGTTCAGAAGCATGGGATTCAAGTGCGGACTGCTGTCTACTGTATGCAACTATATCGACGGCGAGGCCATTCCAACTGAGCATACCACACCGGACCCCATCACGCTCAACCAGCTGCTGGCTCAGATGGTCGAGGCGGGCTGCTCGTTCGCTTTCATGGAGGTCAGCTCTCATGCCGTGGCACAGAACCGAATCGGAGGGCTTCGATTCAAAGGGGGAATCTTCACCAACCTCACCCGAGACCACCTCGACTACCATAAGACCTTCGAGAACTACCGCGACGCGAAGAAGGCATTCTTCGACCGCCTCGACGCTGATGCATTCGCTGTCACCAACAAGGACGATAAGAACGGTATGGTCATGGTGCAGAACACCAAGGCTACCGTCAAGACATATTCAGTCGGACGTATGGCGGACTTCATGGCGAAAATCATCGAATGCCACTTCGAGGGAATGTATCTCGACATCAACGGACAGGAGGTGGGAGTACAGTTCATCGGTAAGTTCAATGTCAGCAACCTCCTTGCGGTATATGCCACTGCCGTCATGCTCGGACAGGACCCACAGGAGGTGCTCGTGGCCATGAGCAAGATGAAGCCGGTCAACGGACGCTTCGAGGCGCTCACCGCTCCGGAAGGATACACAGCCATCGTCGACTATGCGCACACACCCGACGCACTCGAGAACGTGCTCAACGCCATTCATGGCGTGCTCGAGGGCAAAGGAAGGGTCATCACCGTATGCGGAGCGGGGGGAAACCGCGACAAGGGCAAACGGCCCATCATGGCGCAGGAGGCTGTTCGACAAAGCGACAAGGTCATCATCACAAGCGACAACCCACGATTCGAGGAGCCGCAGGACATCATCAACGACATGCTTGCCGGACTCGACCAGGAACAGCTCAAGAAGGTCATTTCCATCGTCGACAGACGGGAGGCCATCAAGACCGCGTGCTCCATCGCTCAGAAAGGCGACGTCATTCTCATTGCCGGAAAAGGACATGAGGACTATCAGGATGTCAAGGGGGTGAAACATCATTTCGATGACAAGGAAGAAGTCCGGAAATGCTTCTGAATCCCAAGGAAGGTATGTTAGCAAAAATGATAATATGCTAAAATGATATAATAAATCGTAAATTGTAAATCGTTAAATCGTAAATTTCATATATGTTCTACCATCTCTCACATTTGTTCAAGCAGTGGGGACTGCCGGGCTCCGGACTCTTCACCTACGTGTCTTTCCGGTCGCTGCTCGCACTCATGATTTCACTTGTGCTGTCTTTCTGGCTTAGCAAGAAATTCATCACATACATGAAGCGGAAACGACATATCGAAAAAGCAAGGGACGAGGAAATCGACCCGTATGGAGTGAAGAAGAAGGGGGTGCCTTCTATGGGAGGAGTCGTCATCATCGCTTCTATGCTCGTGCCGGTTCTGCTGCTAGGAAAGCTCTCTAACGTCTATATCATCCTGCTGCTCGTCACGCTCATCTGGTTCGGACTCCTGGGATTCTACGACGACTGGAAAAAACTCAAGGGCAATAAGGACGGACTCAAACCAAGATACAAGCTGCTCGGACAGTTCACACTGGGTACACTCGTCGGAGTCGTGCTTTACCTCAGCCCACAGGCCGTTCTCCATGAGACGGTCACAAAGGAGACGGTGGGAGAGAAGGTGGTGTACAAAACGGACCAGCCGGTCAAGTCTACAATCACGACTGTACCGTTTATGAAGAACAACAACCTCGACTACCTCAACGCATTCTCGTGGATTGCCAACGGAAAGACGGCTAGGGCTTGTGGATGGCTACTCTTCATTCTCGTCACCACGTTCGTCATCACCGCGGTCAGCAACGGAGCCAACCTCAACGACGGAATGGACGGGATGTGCGCCGGAAACTCAGCTATCATAGGGACGGCCCTAGGCATACTTGCCTATGTCTCCGGACATATTCAGTTTGCTAACTACTTTAACGTCATGTTCATTCCAGGGTCCGAGGAAATCGTCGTATTCCTCTGCGCATTTGTCGGAGCCCTCATCGGATTCCTATGGTTCAACGCATTCCCGGCGAAAGTGTTCATGGGGGACACCGGATCTCTATCCATCGGAGGAGTCATCGCAGTCACCGCGGTCATCATACATAAGGAACTCCTGCTCCCCATTCTCTGCGGTATCTTCCTCGTCGAGAGTGTGTCGGTCATCCTCCAAGTGGCTTACGCCAAGAAGGGAAACAAGATAGGAAAGAAGTTCAGGGTCTTCAAGCGAACACCTATACACGACCACTTCAGGGTTCGGCAGAGCGAACTCATTCCGGATGCCAAGTACATCATCAAACGGCCGGGTACAGCGCTCCACGAGAACATGATTACCATCCGGTTCTGGATCATCACCATCCTGCTTGCGGCCATCACCATCATCACGCTGAAAATCAGATAAAAATAACATTCATTCAGTCCTCAAACGGACATTAATAACATTCATTCAGCCTTAGGGCAATACCGTCTGAGTGCGGACGGAATCTACATTCATTCAATTCAATAACATTCATTCAGCCTTCCTGACTGGCGGAAGCGGGCAAAAACCGCCCGCTCCACCGCCGGCAGGTTTGCGAAAAGCCAAATCAGAAAATCCAAATCGACTGTAAACAACGAAAACGGTTCTATTCAAATATTAATCGTAAATCGTAAATATTCAAAAATAAATAGTAAATTGTAAATAGTAAATCGTAAATAAATATGGCTTCTCGAATCGTAATTTTAGGTGCGGCGGAGAGCGGAGCTGGAGCAGCCGTTCTCGCCAAGAAACAGGGTTTTGATGTCTTTGTCTCCGACCTCTCCGAAATCAAGGACAAATACAAGCGACAGCTCGACAAGTATGGCATCGAGTGGGAGGAAAAACAGCATTCTGAGGAGAAAATCCTCAATGCAGACGAGGTCATCAAGAGTCCTGGAATTCCCGAGACCGCACCGATGATCAAGAAGATTCGAGAGAAGAACATTCATATCATCTCTGAAATCGAGTTCGCCGGACGATACACCGACGCCAAGATGATTTGCATTACAGGATCCAACGGAAAGACTACCACAACGTCACTCATCTACTACATCCTCAAGGAGGCGGGATACAACGTGGGACTTGCAGGAAACATTGGTAACAGCCTCGCGCTGCAGGTGGCGGAGTGCAACTTCGACTATTATGTCATCGAGCTCTCCAGCTTCCAGCTCGACAACATGTACGACTTCAAGGCAGACATCGCCATTCTCATGAACATCACGCCGGACCACCTCGACCGCTACGACTTCAAGATGCAGAACTATGTCGACTCTAAGATGCGTATCACCCAGAACCTCACCGGGAACGACGCGTTCGTCTTCTGGAACGACGACCCCGTCATCAAGCGCGAGCTCGAGAAGTACGACATCAAGGCACAGCTCTTCCCCTTCTCTGAGTTCCATGAGGACGACGTCATTGCATACGCTGAGGAGCAGGAATACGTCATCGAGAAGCCTACACCCTTCAACATGGAGCTCGAGGAACTGGCGCTCAGAGGCAAGCATAACCTCTACAACTCTCTCGCTGCGGGTATCACGGCCAACATCGCAGGAGTAAGCAACGAGTTCATACGTAAGGGACTCAGCAGCTTTGCGGGGGTGGAGCACAGACTCGAGAAGGCGGGAAAAGTCAAGGGCGTGGAGTTCGTCAACGACTCAAAGGCCACCAACGTCAACGCATGCTGGTACGCACTCGAGAGCATGAGGAAGCCTACGGTACTCATTCTCGGAGGCGTCGACAAGGGAAACGACTACTCGGAACTCTACGAACTCGTCAAGCAGAAATGTGTCGGACTCGTATTCCTCGGGGTCGACAACAAGAAGCTGCATGAGGCGTTCGACCAGTTCGGACTCCCTACAGCCGACGTCCGCTCCATGAAGGACTGCGTCAACGAGTGCTTCGCCATGGCGAAGGACGGGGACTGCGTTCTGCTCAGCCCATGTTGCGCCAGCTTCGACCTCTTCAAGAACATGGAGGACCGAGGAGAGCAGTTCAAACAGTGTGTAAAGAACTTATAAACATATATAAAGATACTTATTAGGATTATGGGTAAGAAAATTAGTGATTTTTTTAAGCTGAATATCATCAAGGGCGACTTGGGACTGTGGATGATCTACTTCCTGCTCTGCATGATTTCTATCGTGACGATGTACAGTGCATCCAGCAGACTCTCGTTCGACACTGGAAGACACTGGGTGCCGCTCATGACACACATCGGATACCTTGTCATCGGATTCGTCATCACCGTTCTCGTCAGCAAGATTCCCTGCAAGTATTTCAAGGTCGTGCCGCTCGTCGGTATACCGCTCGTCGTCGTTCTGCTTGTCTATGCCTTCTTCCTCAAGAGCGACATCAACGAGTCGCACAGTGCGCACCGCTGGGTATCTCTCTTCGGCATCAACTTCCAGCCGTCTGAGCTCGCGAAGACAATGCTCATACTGGCTACGGCGGTCATTCTCTCAAAACTGCAGAAAGAGGAGAAGATACAGACTAAGAAGGGGATGAAGACGGTAGTCATGGCCACCAAGGGGAAGTACTCAAAGGCCTTCTCCATGATTATGTGGCTGTCACTGCTCATCTGCGGACTCATCGTGCCGGAGAACTTCTCTACAGCCATGATGCTCTTCCTCGTCATTTTCATCATGATGATCATCGGAAACGTCCCTAAAAAACTGCTCTACAAGCTCGTGGGAGTCATGGCTATCGGTGGGGCGGTGTTCGTCACTGTGCTCATGGTCACACCCGACGAGACGCTCGGAAAATTTAAAAGGATGCTCACATGGAAAAACCGTATTCAGACAGCGGTCGGCATCATCGACGTCGATAAGGACAGCCAGGAGTATAAGGACAAGACTTGGCAGGAGGATATGTCAAAGGTGGCTATCGCATCGTCGGGTATCACCGGTGTCGGGGTCGGTAACTCTGTCTCACGGGACTTCCTGCCGCATGCGGAGTCTGACTTCATCTATTCCATCATCATCGAGGAGATGGGAGTGACGGGAGGGGTGTTCGTGCTGCTGCTGTTCGTCATGCTCATCATCAGGGTCGGAAGGGTGGCACAGAAATGCGACCGGTTCTTCCCGGCATTCCTGGTCATCGGACTCGGACTCATGATGGTCATTCAGGCGCTCGTCAACATGTCCGTGGCTGTCGGACTCATGCCAGTCACGGGGCAGACGCTGCCGCTCATCAGCCATGGAGGTACGTCCATCATGATCATGAGCGCTAACTTCGGTATGATTCTCAGCATCAGCAGGTATGCTTCTAAGGCCGACGCGCAGAGAAAGCCTGTCACAAAGCAAATCAAGCGACCGGCGGTCATCGAGACTAACGAGATGTACAGCTCGGTTGGCATGGTATGATGGCATCACTCAAAAAAATAACGTTTTTTATAACGTAAATTCCGGTTTCGGTACGGATTTCTCATCCTTTTTTCGTAAATTTGCATGTTATTTGGTCGTTTGCCTGATGCGCAACGGAAGAACCGGCATAAAGGCATGGAAACCAAAAAGATGTAACTAAAGTAAAATTGAATTATGAAAGGGAAAAATTTGAAAGTAATTGTCAGCGGTGGCGGTACGGGAGGACATATCTTCCCGGCTATATCCATTGCCAATGCCATCAAGGAACAACACCCGGATGCGGAAATTCTATTCGTCGGTGCGGAGGGAAGGATGGAGATGCAGAGGGTGCCGGACGCCGGATACAAAATCATAGGACTGCCTATTCAGGGATTCAACCGCAAAAATCCACTCAAGAATTTTGTCGTGCTCTTCAAGATATGGAAAAGCCAGAGGATGGCCAAGAAAATCATCAAGGAATTCCAGCCTGACGTGGCGGTCGGAGTGGGGGGATATGCCAGCGGACCACTCCTCAACCAGGCCGCTAAGATGGGGGTGCCAACGCTCATTCAGGAGCAGAACTCATATGCGGGCGTCACCAACAAGCTTCTGGCTAAGAAGGCTAAGCGTATTTGCGTGGCATACGAAGGCATGGAGCGATTCTTCCCCAAGGACAAGATCATTATGACGGGTAACCCCGTCAGACAAAGCCTCACACAGCAGCAACTCTCGCCTGAACAGGCTAAGAAGGCGATGGGACTCGACCCCAACAAGAAGACGATTCTCGTCATCGGAGGAAGCCTCGGGGCCAGGACTGTCAACGAGAGCATACTACAGCACACGGAGGATATCAGAAACGCGGATGACGTGCAGATCCTATGGCAGCACGGAAAGTTCTACAGCAACGAAATCAAGGAGAGACTTGCAAAAATCGAGAAACTCGACAACCTCACGGCCACTGAGTTCATCAAGGACATGGACAAGGCATACGCCGCGGCAGACCTCGTCATTTCAAGGGCAGGGGCCAGCTCTATATCTGAGATATGCCTGCTCGAGAAACCAAGCATTCTCGTTCCCTCACCCAACGTGGCGGAGGACCACCAGACAAAGAACGCAATGGCGCTGTCTGACAAGGGGGCGGCTATTCTCGTCAGGGACGCGGAGGCTCGCGACAAGCTTATTGCAGTGGCGCTCGAAACCGTCATGCAGGCTGACAAACTCAGCTCACTGGCTGAGAACGCCGGCAAGATGGCGTTCCGGGACTCTGCAAAAGTCATCGCACAGGAGGTCTGGAAAATCGCAAACGGACAAGAATGATTGATTGAGGCTCAATTTCCTCCCGGCCGCATGGCTAATAGCCAAAATAATAAAATAATCAAATAAATAGAAAAACTTTGGAGCAGCGAGTGCAAAGTTAAGCTTGCTTGAACTTTGCCGAGTCGTGACAAAGTTCATGTAATAAATAGTAAATAGTAAATCGTAAATAGTTTTGATGTTAAAATCAGTATATTTCGTAGGAGCCGGAGGCATCGGCATGAGCGCGTTGATACGCTATTTCCTTCATAAAGGCTATAATGTTGGGGGATATGACAAGACTCCCTCTGAACTTACACAGACGCTCATCAAAGAGGGGGCGGACATCCACTATGAGGACAACCTCCAACTCGTAGCACCATGCTTCAAGGACAAGGAGTCTACTCTCGTGGTATACACGCCGGCTGTGCCCGACGACCACTCTGAGCTGTCTTTCTTCAGACAGAACGGATTCGACGTACAGAAGCGTGCGCAGGTGCTCGGATTCCTCACGGGGCAGATGAAAGGACTGTGCGTGGCGGGCACACACGGGAAAACGACCACCTCTACCATGCTGGCGCATATCATGCATCAGTCACACATCGGATGCAACGCATTCCTCGGTGGTATTTCAAAGAACTACGGAACGAACTACATTCTTTCCGAGAATAGCGAATTCGTCGTCATAGAGGCCGATGAGTTCGACCGGTCATTCCATTGGCTCAAACCATATATGTCGGTCATCACTGCCACTGACCCTGACCACCTCGACATCTACGGTACTAAGGAGGCATACCTCGAAAGCTTCAGCATCTATTCCTCTCTCATCAGGCCTGACGGAGTTTTGCTCATTCACACCGACCTCGAGATGAAGCCGGACGTGAAAACGGGAGTACGTATCTATGAGTACGCAAGAGAGAAAGGCGACTTCCATGCTGACAACATTCGAATCGGAAACGGTGAAATCATCTTCGATTTCGTTTCGCCACTCGGGAATATCAACGACATTCAGCTCGGGGTACCCGTCAGCATCAACATCGACAACGGAATCGCCGCAATGGCCATCGCACAGCTCAACGGGGTTACACCGGACGAAATCCGACAGGCGATGAAGTCATATCAGGGAGTGGACCGCAGGTTCGACTTCAAGATAAAGAACGACAGGATTGTATTCCTCAGCGACTACGCTCACCATCCCAACGAGATTGAACAGAGCGTCAAGTCTATCAGGGAACTATATGCCGACAAGAAAATCGCTGCTGTATTCCAACCTCATCTCTACACGCGCACCAGGGACTTCTACCGGGAGTTTGCTGACAGCCTTTCACTGCTCGACACTGTCTACCTCTGCGACATCTATCCGGCAAGGGAAGAGCCTATACCGGGGGTCACCTCTAAGCTCATTTACGACAACCTCAGACCGGGTATGGAGAAATTCCTCGTTCACAAGGAGGATGTAGTGGAGCTGCTCTCGAAGGGGGATTTCAACGTGCTAGTCTCTCTCGGTGCGGGCGACATCGAAAACCTCGTTCCTCAAATACGGGATATGCTCAACGAAAAGTACAACCTCGGATAGGACTCTCGACATCAGCTCCATCAACTACAACTAAAAGCTATAACTAAAATCACTCTAAAACTCATCAACTGTACGCAAGGCTATTTAAGCTTTCAACTTTAAGCTTTCAACTTTAAACCGAACAAGATGCAAATCCCTAAATTCCTCAAAATTTCTCTGTTGGTCATCCTCTTCATGGCGGTGGCTGCCTACATCGTCTATGCTTTCGTCGGGATGAAGTCTACCAATCCTGATGAGGTATGCCAGGAGGTCACATACATCTTTGAGGAAGAGGGACCAGATGTCATCGTCGACAGCACATCTGCTACCAACATGCTTCTCGAGAAGGACATCTACCCCAAGGGGAAGAAGATGAGTGACATCGACCTGAAGCAGATTCAGATGACCCTCTCACAAAATCCTTTCGTTGTCTCAGTCGACTGTTATGGAAACAACAACGGTATGGAGGTCGGAACCAGCAGACTATGTGTCAAAATCAAGCAGATGGTGCCCCTGTTGCTCGTCTTCGACAACAAGAACGGACAGTTCTATGCCGACGAAAGGGGAAACATTGTACAGGCTGACTCCATGTATGCCAAGAACCTGCTGGTGGCTAATGGCGAAATCAACGGAAATTATGTGAAGGAACTTGTTCCTCTTGCCATGTATATCAAGAACGACGACTTCTGGAACAGTCAGATTGAACAGGTCTTCGTCGAGTACGACAAGAAGAAAAACCGCGTCGTCACTCTCATTCCCAGGGTCGGTGAGCAGAAAATTTTCATGGGAACGCTCGACAACTACGACAAGAAGCTCGTCCGCCTCAAGAAATTCTACGAGAGGGGGCTCTCCGTCGTCGGATGGAACAAGTATTCTGTCATCAACCTTGAGTACGAGAACCAGGTGGTTGGAATCGTAAAGGGGATGGAGAAGAAAGTGGAGGTGCCCGATGAGGAAGAGGAGCTGAGCGAAGAGGCTCTGTCTGATACGGATGAGGCTAAGAGCGAAGAGGCAAAACCTTCTGAAAAAAAGGCTGACGAGGCAAAGAAGGACGAACCTAAGAAGAAGGACGAAGTGAAGAAAGAGGATACTAAGAAGAAGGAAGAAGCAAGGAAGGAGGAGCCCAATAAGAAGGAGGAAGCAAAGAAAGAGGTGCCTAAGAAGAAGGACGAAGTGAAGAAGGAAGAGCCCCAAAAGGCTGAAACCAAGAAAAAAGAAGAACCCAAAAAGAAAGAAGAGTCAAAAAAGAAAGAAGAGCCCAAAAAGAAATAGAGAACAGCTTGTTCTGATCTCATTTCTGAATGAATCGTATATCTGTAATTCGTAAATTCAATATAATTCGTAAATTCAAAATAATATGATAAACGAACCAATCATAGTGGCGGTGGAACTTGGTACGTCACGTATTTCGGGCATCGCGGGGAAGAAGAAGGACGGTAGCTTTCAGATTCTCGCGTATGCTGAGGAGCAGACAACGGCTTGCATCAAGAGAGGACTGGTATATAACGTGGAGAAGACTACTCAAAGCATTAGGAAGGTGGTGGAGACCCTCAGCCAGACGCTTAAGCAGAAGGTGAACAGGGTCTATGTCGGAATCGGTGGACAGTCCGTCAGGTCCATCAAGAGAAAGGTCCCAAGAAACATGCTGGAAAGGACATCTATCACTGCCGCACATATCGATGAGCTCAGGGACGAGAGCATGGACATCAACATTCCGGACTGTGAGCTGCTCGAGAATATACCACAGGGATATATCGTCGACTCCGCACCAACCGACGACCCGCAGGGTGTCTTCGGAGCCAATATCGAGGGCGAATTCCTCAATATCGTGGCAAGAAAACAACTCAGGGGAAATATCCAGACTTGCTTCAACAACGTTGGCATCGACATCGCAGGGACAAGGCTCTCGGCTATTGAACTCTCAAAGAATGTGCTCACCGAGCAGGAAAAAAGGGCAGGATGTGCTATGGTCGACCTCGGAGCCGGAACGACAACCATCGTGGTCTACAAGCAGAATGTCATCAGGTATCTCGTCACCATTCCTATCGGATTCAACAATATCATCGACGACCTCAAGACGCTACTCCAGATTGAGGAGAAAGAGGCTAAGGATGTCCTCATGAAATATGGCAACGCATATATCGACCCGGAGGAGGATATGACTGAGATGATGAATGAGGAGTACAAGGCTTCTAACGGCATGGTGAAGAAGGTCATCGGAATACATGAGATCATTCTTGCCAGACTTACCGAAATCGTCGCCAACGCAGTGGCGCAAATCCTCAACAGCGGATATGCGGACGTACTGCTGGCGGGAATCGTCATCACTGGAGGTGGGGCTAACATGAAGAATATCGACAAGGCATTCAAGAACAACCCGAGACAGAAGAAATTCGAGTTGATCAGACTGGCGAAAGGTATCGTACAGCCAGTCATCAAGGCTACTAGCGCTGCATCACTCGTACTTGACAACGCCATGAGCGGATCGCTCATCTCTCTGCTACTCTCTGGCGACGAGAACTGCGTCGACGCACAAGTCTATAACGGAGACGACATCTTCGAGAAGAGCAGGACCGACCAGACCATTCAGAACAATACAGCCAGGAATGAGGCGGAGAAAAAGCTTCTGGACGATATGGTCACTAGGCTCGAGACATATAAGGACAGGATGAGAGGACATATCAACCGCCTTACGCAGCAAATCACAACCGTCAAGCAGAACCCAAAGGACAAGAAGGCCAGGAATGAGGGGCTCAACTACATCAACGAGGCTCTGGCGGTCTGCGACAGCGACTACGATACTCTCATGCAGTCATTGGAGGTCAAACTCAAGAGCGACCAACGAATCATGGAGGCCAAGAGCCTGGCGCAGAGACTCAGCGAGCAGGCGGAGAACCTAAGGACGGCAATCGCTGAGGCGAAGAAGGGCAACAGCTGGTATGAGAAAATCAAGGCCAAGCTGGAGGGACTGGTGAACGGCGACGATTAAACAGGATATCCGTCCGGCAAACAGCATCGCAACACACACTCTGGCTGAATAAGTAACCATTGCCCATCGTGTGGTGAGCGATATCATCGCGAACAAAATCAACTGAATATAATAAACTTTTGAAACATAAAAGATATGAACGAAGATAGTTTGGATTTTAACCTCGACTTGAGCAACTATCCCAAGGAGAGAGACAAGGACGAACTTCCGCTCGACCTGCCAGGGAAGACATCTGAGAGCATCATCAAGGTCGTGGGAGTCGGTGGAGGTGGTGGCAATGCTGTCAACCACATGTTTAACGAGGGAATTCACGACGTCACTTTCGCGGTCTGCAACACCGACAAGAAGGCGCTCGAAGATTCACCTGTCCCCTTCAAGCTACAGTTCGGAGAAGGACTCGGAGCGGGAAACAACCCTCAGAAGGGTAGGGAAGAAGCTGAAAAGTCGCTTCCGGAAATCAAGAAGATGTTTGAGGACGGTACGAAAATGGTCTTCATCACTGCAGGTATGGGGGGCGGTACCGGTACCGGAGCCGCGCCTATCGTGGCAAGGGTGGCTAAGGGCATGGATATCCTCACCGTCGGAATTGTAACAATCCCTTTCAAGTGGGAGGGGCCGGCCAAAATCGACCAGGCGCTCGACGGAGTCGACGAACTCAGCAAGAACGTCGATGCCATGCTCGTCATCAACAACCAGAGACTCTACGAAATCTATCCCGACAAGTCCTTCGAGGAGGCATTCGCCATTTCTGACGACACACTCTGCAATGCGGCTAAGAGCATCTCGGAAATCATCACCATGCACGGAAAGGTGGGGATGGACTACCAGGATGTCAAGTCGGTGCTCAAGGACGGGGGAGTCGCTATCATGAGCACTGGATTCGGAGAGGGTGAGAACCGAGTGTCACAGGCTATCGACAACGCACTACACTCACCGCTGCTCAACAATAGGGAGGTTTTCAAGTCTAAGAAAATCATTCTCAATATCGTGGAGCCGGGCAAGACCGGAGACAAACCACTCATGATGGAGGAAATGTCGGAAATTCAGTCGTTCATGAGCAAGATGGAGAACGACAACATCCGGACGAAGTGGGGATTCTCTTGCGACCCTTCTCTAAAGGACAAGGTCAAGATCACCATTCTCGCTTCAGGATTCGGTATGGCGGACATCAACAGCGAAGAGATGAACGCCAGGATCGTGGAAAAGAACGAGGAGCAAATCAGGCTGGAGGCCAAGAACCGAGCTAGGCGCGAGAAAACCTACGGGGCCGACTCTAAGAACAGCCTCGCATACGTGCCTATCAACTACTATATCTTCAAGGACAGGGACCTCGACAACGACAACCTCATCTCCAGCGTCGTATCTGTTCCTACATGCGGACGGAAGAAGAGCCAGCTCGACCAGCTCGAAAGCATATCCAACGGAGTCATCCCGACAACAGAATAAATCATCAGATTACTCCGAATCCTCCGAGTCTTCCGATTACTCTGATTACTCCGATTACTCTGATTCTCCCCAAAAAATACGGGGTTCAAGAAAAATTTTTCTTGAACCCCTTTTTTCTCTTTTTTTGGAATAGAGAAAACGGTGCCGGCACGGTCAGAAATCACTTCTAGTTGATCCGGCGAATATATGTAAGAATTGAATGAAATAAATGCGCTGTAGAGACGCCCCGTGGGGCGTCTTGTAACTTTTCCCGTCCTTATATCCCATCCATCCGCATAGCCCCAATCGTCCGCATGGCTCTCATCGTCCGCATGGTTCAAATCGTCCGCATGGCCCCAATCGTCCGCATGGCTCAAATTGTCCGGATGGCTAAATTTCAAACCTCAAACTTTAAGCGTCTATCGTCGCATAAGTGGCGTTCTGTTCGATGAACTCACGGCGTGGTGCCACGTCCTCGCCCATCAGCATGGAGAACGTCTGGTCGGCCTCTGCTGCGTCTTCTATCGTCACCTGAGTCAGCAGACGCGTGGAAGGATCCATCGTCGTCTCCCACAGCTGGTGGGGGTTCATCTCGCCTAGTCCTTTGTAACGCTGGATATGGATGCTGCTGTTCTCTGTTCCGTCGCTGAATTCGTCCAGGAATTTCTGTTTGTCTACGTCGTTGTAGCAGTAGCGGCTGATGTTCTTGCCTTTCGAGCATTTGTATAGCGGAGGATTGGCGATGAACAGGCGGCCGTCCTTGATCAGCTGGGGCATATAGCGGAAGAAAAGCGTCATAATCAGCGTGGCGATATGCGCACCGTCAACATCGGCATCGGCCATGATGATGGTCTTGTAGTAACGAAGCTTGTCGTAGTTGGCCTCTTTCGTGTCCTCAGGGTTCAGACCGAAGCGCACGCCCAACGCCTGGATGATGTTGTTCACCTCTTCGTGCTCGAAGGCCTTGTGCCACATCACACGCTCCACGTTGAATATCTTACCGCGGATAGGCAGGATGGCCTGGAAATGACGGTCGCGGCCCTGTTTGGCGGAGCCGCCGGCAGAGTCTCCCTCGACGATGAACATCTCGCACTTTGCAGGATCACGGTCTGAGCAGTCGGCAAGCTTGCCGGGAAGGCCGCCGCCGGTCATCGGGTTCTTACGCTGTACGTTCTCGCGGGCCTTACGAGCGGCTATACGGGCGGTGGCGGCTAGCACTACCTTGTCGATAATCATCTTGGCTTCTTTCGGATGCTCCTCCAGATAGTTGGTCAGTGCCTCGCCCACGGCGGAGTTCACTGCACCGGAAACCTCGCTGTTGCCCAGCTTCGTCTTCGTCTGACCTTCAAACTGGGGCTCGGCAACTTTCACGCTGATCACAGCGGTCAGACCCTCGCGGAAGTCCTCACCGCTGATCTCTATCTTCTGCTTCTCCAGTTTCTCCGTGATTTTGTTGTCGTCGGCATAGCGTTTCAGCACGCGGGTCAGGGCCTGACGGAAACCGGTCAGGTGCGTACCGCCCTCGATTGTGTTGATGTTGTTCACGTACGAGTGCAGGTTCTCGTTGAAACCGGTGTTATACATGATGGCCGCCTCGATCGGGGTGCCCTGACGCTCAGTGTTCAGGTAAATCACGTCGTCGAACAGGTGGGTACGGCTCCGGTCCAGATAGCGGACGAAGTCCTTCAGACCGCCCTCGGAATGATAAACCTTCGTGCGCACACCTTCGATGCCGAGCTCGGCGTTCACGTCAAGGCGCTTGTCGGTCAGGGTGATGGTGATGCCGGCGTTCAGGAAGGCCAGCTCACGCATTCGGTTGGCCAGTATGTCGAATTTGTAGGTCGTCGTGATAAAGATGGTCTTGTCGGGCCAGAACTGCTGACGAGTGCCGTGAAGCTCTGTCTCGCCAACTTCTTTCACGTCGTACTGGGGCTTGCCCTGACGGTATTCCTGCTGGTATATCTTGCCGTTGCGGAATACCTGCGAAATCATTTTCGTGCTCAAGCCGTTCACGCAGCTCACACCCACGCCGTGAAGTCCTCCTGAAACCTTGTAGGAGCCCTTGTCGAACTTACCGCCGGCGTGAAGTACGGTCATAACCACCTCCAGCGCGCTGCGGTGCTCTTTCTCATGCATGTCAACTGGAATACCACGGCCGTTATCCTGAACCGTTATCGAGTTATCCTCGTTGATCGTCACTTCTATATGGGTACAGTAGCCGGCCAACGCTTCGTCGATTGAGTTGTCAACCACCTCGTATACCAAATGATGAAGACCTTTCTCGCTGATGTCGCCGATGTACATAGCGGGTCTCTTACGTACGGCCTCAAGGCCCTCTAATACTTGAATGTTACTGGCGGTATAGTTCTCACCGCCCATCAAATTCTCTTCTTCCATTTATTTCATTGTTCTTAATCAAGGGGTGTTCGATTTCCTTGTCAAACACCCCTCGTAATTATGGTACAAAGTTACGATTTTTTTGCGACATACGAAAATCTTTCACGCAATAAATGCGCATACGGACAGATAAAGTTATCAACACCAATGCTCCCCGCGCGGCCCTTGGCTGTTCATAACTCCGACACTCCCCCAGTCCACGTAGTAGAGACGCCCCGTGGGGCGTCTTGTAACTTTCCTGTTTGCCAGTAGAGACGCCCCGTGGGGCGTCTTGTCGCTATCTCCGTCAGCATGGCAAACTTCAAATCCATCCATTCGCTTTCATGTACGCCACAGTTGTCTGTGGCACATACGGCCGGCGAAGCACGGCCTCCCCCGCTTTAAAACCTAATTTCTTAACCCTCAACTAAAATAACGCATGGAGCCTGCCATCACGGCAGACCCCACGACAAAAATAAAGGTAATTGGTTTCTGTATAAAAAACATGATGTATGCCATTACATCGAGGCTATCGTGTTGATCACTGCCACAATGTCGCTGATGTCTATCTTGTCATCTCCATTCACGTCGGCGGTACCTATGTACGTCGTGTCGCCGGCTATCGTGTTGATGATGGCCACGATGTCGCTGATGTCTATCTTGCCGTCACGGTTCACGTCGCCACGCAAGTCGCGCTTCACCGTCAGCACACCGTTCACATAGACGAACGTGTAATTGGCTGCCTCACCCCCGCTAAGCACGATATCGTACGTACCGGCTTTGCTCTCCACGGTGGCATCGCAGCTGACGACGGGCAATGCGGTCAGAACGCTGTCGCTGTCCTCGCCCTGCCAGCCTGCATAGCTGAAGGCAAACTCGGGATTCTCCTCGCCTTCCAGCCGCTCGTAGCTCTCGGTCCTGACTGTCAGGGTGGCGGGATGGATGGTGAACGCCACGTCCACCGTGTCTTTGTATGCGCCCAAGCCGATGAGCTGGATATTGGCTTCGCCGGCATCACGGTTGTCTGTATAGACTATATCATAATCGTAACCCTTAATCAGTTCGTAATCCTTGTCTCTTACCGTCAGCGAGGCAAACACGCTGTCTGACGTATATATGTAGGTGGAGTCTGCCAACGTCACCATCTCGCCTGTCAGGACGGTCTTCACCACGTTGAACGAGTCGGCCAAGGCTTCGCTCCATACGCCTTTTGAGTCGCACACCTGCCAGCTGAACTGGTGCATTCCCTCGTCTAAATGTCGGAAGTCAATCGGCGACACGCCTCCTCCTTCCTCAAGTAGTCCTTCCACATGGTGCTCCCAGTCGTCGTCAAACCAGTACATATAGCGGACGAGGGTCGCGGGTTCCATGTCGCTGGCTGACAGCACGGAGAAGTACTTGGTAACGGGGCTGCTCCATACCCCGGTGTCGTCCAAAGCCTGGACGGTGATGCTGTGGAGGCCGGCGCAGAGGCTGTCAAGGCCGATGGCGGCGACGGACGAGCCAAGCTCCTTCCGCTTGTTGACTTTACCGTCAAACCAGTAGTCGCATCTTACGATCGACGTGGCTTGCTCTTCCCTTGCGGCCATCACGAAGTTCTTCGTCACGGGCATGCTCCAGATGCCCTCGTTGTCCTGGCTCCTGACGGTGATGCTGTGAACGCCCATGTTCAGACCGCTCAGGTCAACACTGGCGACGGACGCACCTAATTCCTTCCGCCCTGCGATGTCACCGTCTATCCAGTATTCGGTACGGACCACTGACGTGGCTTGGGCAGGTGTTGCTGCGATGATGAAGTTCTTCGTCGTCGGACTGCTCCACATCCCCTCGCTGTCCTGCACACGCACGGTGATGCTGTGAACGCCCATGTTCAGACCGCTCAGGTCGGCGCTCCCTCCGCTGCTGATCGTCTTCGTGGTGCCGACATCCCCGTCAAGCCAGTACTGCTCTGTAGCGATGCTTTTCTGGCCCAAAGCCGGCAGTCCGCAAGCCGAAATAATTAGAAATGTCAAATATCTGATATAATTCATAAGCATGAAGTTTTGAAAATGAAAATATGAGGTACAAAGACTCCATAGTGTGTCTTGCAGTCTCTTCGTCAGCAAAACTAACTAAAACTTTAAACTTTAAACTTTCAACTTTAAACTTTCAACTAAATAATCACCTCACCACTGCGTCGTAGCTCACCTTCAGCGTCATGCCTTCCACTTCCACGCTCAGGTTCTTCACCACAGGCGTGGCTGGCACCTTGCTGAAGCCGCTGCCGCCATGAATGCCTATCTGAGTGCCGTCGCTCCCGATCCATGTCTCGGGCTGCTTCAGCTCGTAAGTACGTGTTGCTGAATACGTCGCATCCTCACCCTCGGCAAACAGATCTGCAAGGGCCACCTGGGTGATGTTGTCTACGCTGCTGTTGTTCCCCCAGGCGTCCTTCACGCAAAGGCAATAGCTCACCTTGCTGTAGGGACGGACATTCCTCATATAATTGCTGCCGCCGCTGCCTGTGAACACGTTGTTCGTCCAGATGGCGCGGATGTTGTCGTAGTCGGCGTCTAACAAGTCGCGCACAAGGCAGTGGTCCACTTTTATCGTGCTCTCTGCGTTGTAGTTGTCCATCTGCTTGATGATGCTGTTGCTGACCAGCATGTTGTTGGCGATGTTGTTACCACCGCCTATGCCACCATCCACGATGCACTGGCTGATGATAAAGCCGGTGATGGTCTTGCTGAGACCGATGCCGCCATAAACGTGGCATTTGTTGAGGGTGAAACGCTCTACTGTTGCGTAGCGGCAGGGATAGAGGTTGTTTTTGATGCCGATGCCTTCGATATGAATGTCACTCAACGGCTTGTTCCCGTCGGTGGCTATAGCCCAGTCGCCTACAATCTCAGTAGCCGTAGTGCCGCTTGCCTCGTCGGTCTCATACCCCGCACCGTAGATTGACAGGTTTTTCGTGATGTTGGTGGCGGTGAAGATGCCGTCGCTCAGCGTGATCACGTCACCGTCCTCAGCTGCTGCATGGGCATTAATCAAGGCGGATGCGCCTTTGAACACGCTGGTCTCGTCGCCGTGTTGAAGAATGGCGGTCATCTGGTCGCTCTGGGCTTTCATCACAATACTGCTGCAGAGCAGTGTCAATAAGAACATAATTTTTTTCATGATGCATTAGTTTTTTGAGTGAATATATAAATTGAATGATCTCGTCTTGTCTTTTGCCAAAAGGCATATCTGTCTGTGTTTGCCAAACCCCCTTCTTTGTTTGCAAAATTATGTAAATTCCCCTTTCCCAAACTTACAAAATCAGTAAAACGACTTACAAATTCCGTATTTGTAAGTCGTTTTACCCTTATTTCTGTCTTTACGCCTCCTTTTCCCTTGCCTGTTATGTGCGGCTATGTAATGTCTGTGTCCTTTTCCCTTGCCCGTTGTGTGCGGCGCGATAGTATCGCGTCGACCATCGGCAGGCGAAGCGCGGCCCCTTTAATACCTTTCCATCCGCATGGCTCTTTCAACATTCAACTTTCAACATTCAACTTTCAACTATCCCCCAGACTTCCCAGCCATTCACCGGGCGTCATCCCTGTCACCGCCTTGAACGCACGGTAGAACGATGTCTCGTTGGAGAATCCGGACTCCAGTCCTATCGACGAGAGTTTCTCGCCTTGCCTTTGAGTCATCTGCTGTTTCGCATAATCCACCCTGTATCGGTTCACGAACTGCGAAAACGAGCACCCCAGTTTCGTCCTGATGCAGCTGGACACATAGCTGCTGTTCGTGCCCAATGCCTTGGCCACGTCTGCCAGTTTCAGCTCGTTGTTGAGGAAAAGCTGCTGTCCTTCCATCAGACTGCGAATCTGCGATAGCAGCTGCTCGGAGGCGTCTGTCTCCACGCTGGGGGGCTCTGCCGCTGCCGTGGCGGATCCCTCGGATCCGGCGGTATTCTCCTCTGCGATATTGTCCTTCATCGCCAATGCCGTCGCCTGCTCTTCTGTTTGCTGCTTTTGTGTGCGTCTCCTCAGTCGTATCCATATCATGCACCCGGCAACGACGAGGCATAGCACGCCTGCTGTAAAACATATCGGAAGGAGATTCAGGCCGGAGGACTCCTGCTCTCCGGTCTTTACCAGGAATGTGGACTTGAAGGGGCTGAAATTCGAGTCGGTGATGCCGCCGGCAAAAAGAAGGTCGCCGTCCTCCATCACTACGGGGGTGCTCAGACCTGCGTAGGGCAGAGGGTCTGTCACGTATAGCCGGACAGGCACGCCCCGTGCGGCATCCGGCGAATCGTAGAACAGGCAGAGTAGGTACAGGCGGTTCTTCGCGTCTCGGCCTCTCACGTAGCAGCGTTTATGCGTGCGGTCCACGATGGCTGCGCTGTGATATTTGATCTGCTCACCTTGATATGAATAAGGTATCGGGGTTGCTGTGCGTATGGGGGTGAACACCGTGTCTTCCACGCACACCACCTCCAGGCTGCCGTCTTTCTTCTCGCCGGCTATCAGGTAGCGGTAGTCTCCTCGAGCCTCGTCGCCGATGAAGCAGATGTCGCTCGACACGGGTGTGTCAAACATGAACGGCGTCCAGTCCCTCAATAACTCGATTTCGCAACTCCCGCCCGACAGGCGGTCCAGCGTGATGCTTTCAGTAATTCGCATCTTCTCGTCAAGCTTCCCGAACACAACAGCATCCATCTTACCGCTGCGAAGCAGGTAGGGGGCACAACGTTTTTCCGAAACCTCACCGGCTTTCGTAAACAGCTTCGATCCGTCGAACAGCTCGAACGAGTCGTCGTTATAATGGTTGCCGGCAATCACAACCTTACCGCTGTCCAACTCAACGGCACGACACAGCGCCCGCTTCGTATCCAGGCAGCTGAATCCCCTGAATGTGTGGGTCTGTGGGTCGTAAACCTCCACGGGGAAGGTCTGACCGATGCCCAGCGACTGCTCGTGGCCACCGCCTATCAGCACCTTGCCTGATTTCAGCAACAGCCCGAAGCCGTTGTCATGGGGGTAGACGGTCTCAAGCACGTGCCACTCGCCGTCCTTATAATATTCTGCGGTGCTGGTCGGAACAAAACCGTCAGTATGCCCGCCGATGACCAGCACCTCATCGCCTGTGCGCAATAGGATATGGCCGCTGCGGGCATGATGCATGTCGGGAAGACGTTCCACCTCCACTTTCGTCGTTGGGCATTCTCCGCAAACAGGCTCTGCAGAATTGCCCACTCCTTTTACCGACAAAAAAACAAAAACTAAAATCAGTATATATAATATCTTTCTTTGCATAAATCTCAAATCCCTAAATTCCGCACCACTTTAATTTAACATTATTTATAAGTTCCTGGACAACAAAAAGTTGTCCAGGATTTGGTCATGTCAGATTTTTCACTTAACTTAGTGGTGCAAATAAAAAGCAAACAAAAAATCTGATGACATGGCAAAAATAGCAATAAAATCTGAGAAAATCACTCCTTTTGGCGG